>Ga0115002_10000160_pt1 | contig 94401 bp, 100 predicted proteins | sample ArcticOcean_MG_C_8_FD_89576 | JGI IMG/M metagenome (GOLD analysis project Ga0115002, IMG submission 89576) | Marine microbial communities from western Arctic Ocean - ArcticOcean_MG_CB11_86 | ecosystem: Environmental > Aquatic > Marine > Oceanic | place: Arctic Ocean: Canada Basin | collected... | reverse complement strand
GCAACCCTGAATTCTGGGTGGCCGTCGTTAAGCCGGGCAGAATTATGTTTGAGATTGAGGGCGTCCCTCGCGAAAGTGCAAAGGAAGCGATTCGTCTGGCTGGTCACAAGATGCCTATCAAGGTTCGTTTTATCGAACGTGGAGGTTTAGAGGGATGAAGGCCAGCGAACTGCGCCAGCGAAGCCGAACCGAACTTCAGGAACTGCTGGGAGACAAACTTGGGGAAGTTTCCAACTTGCGAATTCAGATGATTACTCAGCATCTGGAAAACCCCCTGTTGATAAGAGCGGCAAGACGGGAAATTGCCCGTATACGTACAATTCTGAACGAGCATGAACGGGGTGTTCTTGTACTCCCTGGTGAGTCAGATGCTGGCGCAGAAACGCCGAAAGGAACTTGACTGAAATGGCTGAAACAGGAACACGAGGTCGTCGGAAGACTCTGATGGGTGAAGTAGTGAGCGACCGAGCAGACAAGACGATTGTGGTGCAAGTCACCTGGAGATCTCCGCATCCTCTTTACGGGAAAGTAATGAAGCGAAAATCGAAATATGCCGCCCACGATGAGGATAATGTGGCTGGTATTGGGGATACCGTGGTCATTACTGAGACGCGGCCTCTGAGTAAGACCAAACGTTGGCGACTTTCCGAAATTCTTGGAAAAGCTCAGTAAGGGGCGATAGGGCAATGGTGACAGAGCAGACAGTGTTGAATTGTGCCGATAACAGTGGTGCGCGAAAAGTGATGTGTTTCCGTGTGCTGGGTGGGTCCAAGAGGAAATATGCGGGATTGGGTGACACTATCGTCGTTGCAGTCAAGGATGCGCAGCCGAATAGTGCTGTAAAGAAGGGCGAAGTTTCCAGGGCAGTAATCGTGAGAACGAAGAAGGAAGTCCGGAGGCCTGACGGATCCTACATCCGATTCGATGACAATGCCGCTATCTTGCTAACACCAGAGGGTGAGCCCAGGGGAACCCGTATATTTGGTCCCGTTGCCAGAGAATTGAGAGAAAAACGGTTCATGCGTATCGTCTCGCTGGCTGCCGAAGTTATTTGATTGAAGTTCGAGAGGAGTGAAGAACAGTGAAGTTGCATATTCGCAGTGGCGATACGGTTGAAGTTATCAGCGGTGTCGATGCGGGAAAGAGAGGCCGAGTCCTCAAGGTTTTCCCGCAGAAGCGAAGGGCGCTGGTAGAGGGTGTGAATTTTATCAAGCGACACACAAAGCCCAGCACGAACAACCAGCAGGGCGGAATTATTGAGAAAGAGGCCCCGGTTCACGCAGCCAAGTTGATGCTGGTGGACCCTCAGACAGAAGAGCGCACACGAATTCGGAGAAAGCGTCTCGATGACGGATCTTCAATCCGTGTTGCGACAAAAAGTGGCGAGCAAATTTCCGAACCAAGTTGATTACGAGGGTATTATGGCAGTCCGGTTGCGTGAGAATTTCAACGATGAGATAGTACCGGCCATGATGGAACGCTTTGGATACAGCAATAAGTACCAGGTTCCCCGGCTGGAGAAGATTTCCCTTAACATGGGGATTGGGGAAGCAGTTCAGAATCCAAAGGCCATTGATGGTGCCCTTTCAGACCTGACAATGATCACAGGACAACGACCCTCGGTGCGCAAAGCGAAGAAATCGGTTTCAAATTTCAAACTGAGGGAAGGGGTCCCAATCGGGTGTGCGGTGACCTTGCGAAGTGATCGGATGTATGAGTTCCTGGACCGTTTTTTCATGTTTGCGGTTCCGAGAATCCGTGATTTCCGAGGCTTGTCCCCCAACTCATTCGACGGTCGTGGAAACTACACTGTGGGGATCAAGGAACAGATCGTTTTCCCCGAGATCCATTACGATCAGATCGATGAGGTTCGGGGAATGGATATTACGATTGTTACGACCGCAAATACTGATGAAGAGGCCTATGAGTTGCTCAGGCTTTTTGGAATGCCATTTCGTACAACAGAGGCTGCTTGACAGGACTCAACACCGAAGGAAGGATCTTGTGGCAAAGAAAGCATTGGTGGTTAAGGCCAACCGAAAACCGAAATTCTCCGTTCGCAAATACAACCGATGCCATCGATGTGGCCGGCCCAGGGGGTTCATGAGGCGATTCGGGATTTGCAGGATTTGTTTCCGAGAACTTGCGCATATGGGTGAAATCCCAGGTGTGGTAAAAGCAAGTTGGTAACTGACGCTGACAGGAGGCGTAGTCTGAAATGAGTATGACTGATCCCATCGCGGATATGCTTACACGGTTACGAAATGCTTCTCGTGCCGGTCATCGCAAAGTTGATATTCCAAGCTCGAACATCAAAAGGGAAGTTGCCCGGATTATGAAAGAGCGTGGGTTCGTGCATAATTTTGCGTATGTGGATGATCGACGACAGGGGTATCTCAGACTTTATCTGAAATACAGTACCGAGGAAGAAAGTGCCATACAGGGCGTGAAGAGAATAAGCAGGCCAGGTCTCAGAAGGTATGTTGCCTGCTCTGAAATTCCAAGGGTCCTGAATGGGCTGGGTGTAGCCATCTTGTCTACATCGAGGGGTATCCTTACAGACCTCGAGGCACGGCATGCAGGTGTAGGTGGAGAAGTGCTCTGTCACGTTTGGTAATCTGGTAAGAAGGAGTGAGCAGTGTCAAGGATTGGAAAACAGCCGATTGTTTTGCCCGATGGTGTCGATGTGACCGTTCAGGGCGCATTTGCGAAAGTTAAAGGGACGAACGGACAATTGGAAGTGCCTGTGCATCCCCTTACGCAAGTGAATCAGGAGGCCGGGTCAGTTAATGTCTCGGTTTCCGATACAGATGACCGTCAATCCCGTGCGATGTGGGGTTTGACACGCGCGTTGCTGGCCAATGCCGTGGAGGGTGTTAGCAAGGGTTTTGAAAAGCGGCTAGCCATCGTGGGCGTTGGTTATCGGGCCGAAGTGAAAGGCAAGAACCTTGACCTGCAAGTGGGCTACAGCCATCCGGTGGTAGTTGAACCCCTTCCGGGGATTGAGTTTAGTATTGAAGATGCCCCAGCAGGTATCGAAAGTGCGCAGGCTTCCATTGTGATTAAGGGAGCAGATAAGGAAAAGGTTGGACGATCAGCGGCCAACATCAGAAAAATTCGACCGCCAGAGCCATACAAGGGCAAGGGCATTCGATATCATGACGAGTTTGTTCGACGTAAGGCCGGAAAGGCTTCCGTAACCTGATTTCTGGGACGAATTGAAATGGCAAACAAACAATTAGAGAAAGCAAAATTGCTCCGGCGACGACATCTCCGAATCCGGAAGAAAATTAGCGGCACCACTGAGAGGCCGCGGATGGCTGTGAGCAGAAGTCACAAGCATATCCAGGCACAATTGGTGGATGATTCCACGGGTCGAAGCTTGCTTGGGTTGTCGAGCAATTCCAAAGATGTTCGTGAAATGCTTGCCGACTTAAGTGGCAAGTGCGATAAAGGTAGAGAAGTGGGCAAATTGCTAGCTGCAAAAGCGATAGAGGCCGGGATCACACAGGTGGTCTTCGATAGGGGTGGTTACCTCTATCATGGCCGGGTAAGGGCTTTGGCTGAAGGTGCTCGAGAGGGTGGCCTGAAGTTCTAAATCATCCGAATTTCGGATCAAGGAGCGCATCTTGGCAAGGATCGATTCTTCAGGGTTGGATTTGACGGAAATTGTAATCAACAACAGCCTCAAAAGGGTATCTCATGTCCGCAAGGGTGGACGTCGGTTTGCTTTTAATGTGATGGTTGTGGTTGGAGACAGGCAGGGCTGTGTCGGAGCAGGGATGGGCAAAGCGGGTGAGGTGTCCGAAGCGATCCGAAAAGCAACAGAAAATGCCAAAAAGAACCTCGTACGGGTGCCTGTTCAGGACGGCACCCTGCCTCATGAAATTGTTGGCGTATTTGGGGCAGCAAAGGTGCTCTTGAAGCCGGCAGCACCCGGCACAGGTGTAATTGCTGGGGGTGGGATTCGGGCGGTTCTTGAACTGGCAGGTGTTCACAACGTGCTCACCAAGTCTCTGGGATCCCAGAATTCACACAATACCGTTAAGGCCACGCTACAGGGCCTGGGGAGTTTGAAGAACGCGAAAGATTTTGCCAGATTGCGTGACGTCGATGTGGCCGAAATCACTCGTAATCGGGGGCAGAGATAGATGGCAGCAAATTCGGGCAAGTTGAAAATTACTCAGATCAAGAGTGCGATCCACAGGCAACAGAATCAGAAGAAGACCCTGGTAGCTCTGGGTATCAAAAGGATGCACGATACCGTTGAGCATGATGACACACCCCAGATCAGGGGCATGATTCACCGGGTATCTCACCTGGTAAATGTGGAGTGTTTAGGCCAGTAGAGTTGAACTTTCTGGAGCTTCCGAGATATTCGAATAGGTGGTAGTTCGGGTACACATCGATATTGTGTTCCCTTTGTATTTATAAGGGTGTTCTGATGAAACTTGGTGCGATATCGCCCCCCAAAGGGGCAGTGAAGAAACGCAAGCGGTTGGGGAATGGAGTTGGTTCCGGGCAAGGAAAAACCAGTGGCAAGGGGCACAAGGGTCAGAGGTCCAGATCCGGCTCCAAAATAAAACCATGGTTCGAGGGTGGGCAAATGCCGCTGCAGCGCAGATTGCCTAAAATTGGATTCAATAGACCGAACAAGATCGTTTTTCAACCTGTAAACCTCGACGATATTACAAGGAAGGGTCTTGCCGGTGAGATCACTACCGATTCCCTCAAGGAGGCAGGCCTCATCAAGTCCCTCCGAAGGCCCGTCAAATTGCTGGGTCGAGGGAATGTATCTGAGGTCCTGAATATTAAAGTGCACGCCGCCTCTGCCACAGCGACAGAAAAGATTACCAAGGCTGGTGGCGCAGTTGAAATTATTTCTGACCAGACAGCCGAATAAGCAGCTCGGTTGAGAGGAGATTTCGGTGCTTCAAAGTTTTCAAAGTGCCTTTAGAATTCCTGAATTGCGTAATCGGATCCTGTTTACTCTGGGAATCCTGGTTGTTTACCGAATAGGTGGCCAGGTTCCAATCCCTGGTATTGACCGAATTGCGCTGGCTGAGTTTTTCAGTGGGGCCAGCCGCACACTGTTTGGATTGTATGATATGTTCGTTGGGGGAGCCTTCACCCGCGCTACTGTGTTTGCGCTGGGCGTTATGCCCTATATCAGTGCATCCATTATCCTTCAGCTCCTTGGTGCGGTCATCCCCTTCCTTCAGAAGTTGCAGAAAGAAGGAGAAGAGGGTCGAAAGAAAATCACCCAATATACCCGATATGGTACGGTCGCCCTGGCGGCCGCTCAGGCCTTTGGAGTTAGCTTCTTTATGGAGAGCCTCCGGTCCCCACAATCGGGAATGTCGGTGGTTGTGGATCCCGGGTGGGGTTTTCGATTTCTGACCGTAGTTACGATTACTGCGGGAACTGTTTTCATTATGTGGCTTGGCGAAAGGATCGACGACCGGGGAATTGGGAATGGTATGTCGATGCTGATTTTCATTGGGATCGTGGCACGACTTCCCTGGGCAGTAGGTCAGGAGTATCAGGATTTTATTACCAATGACAAGGGCATTCTCAGAGAGATTCTTGTCCTGTTGATCATTGTCGGGGTTACCGCCCTGGTTGTATTGATTACCCAGGGCACTCGGAAGATTCCTGTTCAGTATGCGAAGCGGGTCGTGGGACGACGGGTGTATGGCGGCCAAAGTACACATATTCCTCTAAAAGTTAATACCTCAGGTGTGATGCCCATAATTTTCGCACAAGCCATTATGTTCATGCCGTCGACGCTTGCAACGTATTTTTCTGGAAACGAGTTTATGCAGGAACTTGCCATAGCATTGTCGCCAGGGTCCACCGTACAGTCTATGCCCTACTGGATTCTGTACTCGGCTACGATTATTTTCTTCTCCTATTTTTACACGGCCATTGTTTTCAATCCTGTCGACCTTGCGGACAATATGAAGCGGCATGGTGGATTCATTCCCGGAATCCGTCCGGGGAAACGCACGTCGGATTTCATCGACAGAATCCTCACCAGAATTACATTGCCGGGGTCCATATTCCTAGCTGCAATTGCAGTATTTCCTTTTTTCATAACCAATTATCTTGGTGTTCATCCGGGTCTGAATGACTTTTTTGGAGGAACGGGGTTGCTGATTATTGTTGGAGTTGCCCTGGACACGCTTCAAAAGATTGAGTCTCACCTGCTGATGCGTCATTATGATGGATTTATGAAAAAGGGCAGGGTCAAGGGACGCAAGTAGAACAGGGGATGATTCCCCGGAAGGGAATGAATATGAGAGTTCGTGCGTCAGTAAAGAAACGCTGTAATCACTGTAAAATTATTCGTAGAAAAGGCGTTTTGCGTGTAATCTGCAAACAGGATCCGCGGCACAAACAGCGGCAGGGATGAATCTTGTTCACTACCTTGCGACATTAAAGGGGTAACGGTATGGCTCGTATTGCAGGGGTTGATATTCCTCGGGACAAACGTGTGGAAACGGCCCTGACCTATATTTTTGGAATTGGTCTTTCCACCTCGAAAGCAATTCTCGAAAAGACGCAGATCTCAGCAGATACTCGGGTAGAGGCACTCACTGAAGAGGATGTGAACAAACTCCGAAGTGTGATCGAAAGCGATTACAGAGTTGAAGGCAACCTGCGTAGTGAAGTGGCAATGAATATCAAGCGATTGATGGACATTGGGTGCTATCGCGGTCTCCGCTGGCGGCGAGGCCTGCCTGTTCGTGGACAGCGGACTCGCACCAATGCCCGGACCAGGAAGGGCCCCAAGAAGGGCCAGGTTGCACGCAAGAAGAAGGAATGACCCATATTTCTCTCAGAGAAGGAGGCGTAACTTGCCACCGGAGAAGCGAAAAGCCAGAAAAAGAAACAAAAGAGTAGATGCAATGGGTGTTGCCCATATAAAGGCAACATTCAACAACACGATTGTTACCCTCACGGACAAAGAGGGTCAAGTAATCGCCTGGTCGACTGCGGGTAGAGTTGGTTTCCCGGGCTCGCGCAAAAGCACGCCTTTTGCCGCCCAGATAACCGCTGAGGCTGCGGCAAAAGAGGCCATGGCGATGGGGCTGCGAAGGGTAGAGGTATGGGTGAAGGGGCCAGGTGTTGGTCGGGAGGCTGCAGTTCGGGCACTTCAGGGCGCCGGCCTTGAGATATCGGCGATTCGAGATGTAACCCCAATTCCACATAATGGATGCAGGCCGCCAAAACGGCGAAGAGTGTAGCTTAACAGGTGACGGAGGAGACTTACTGAATGGCGAGGTATACGGGCCCAAACTGCAAACTATGCCGCCGAGAGGGTGTAAAGCTTTTTCTCAAAGGCGAGCGGTGTTTTCTGGACAAATGCTCTTTCGAAAAAAGGAGCTATGCACCTGGCATGCACGGCCAGCGTCAGAATCGCAAACCATCGGAATTCTCCCTTCAGCTGCGCGAGAAACAGAAAGCCAAGCGGCAGTACGGAGTTCTCGAAAAACAGTTCAGGAATTATTATTTTAAGGCCGCGAGGCACAAAGGGGTCACAGGAGACCAGTTGTTGCAGTCGCTCGAATGTCGATTGGACAATATCACGCACCGGTTGGGCTTTGCCGCCTCTCGCAAGGCTGCTCGTCAATTGGTTCGGCATCGTCACGTGATGGTCAACGACCGAATCGTAGACATTCCCTCGTTTCAGGTTTCTCCGGGGGATACCGTACAGGTCCGAGAGAAAAGCAGGCAATTGGGTCTTATTCATGAATCCATGAAGCGTGTGAGTGAAGGACGGCAGGCGACCTGGTTGACCCTGGACAAAGTGAACCTGAGCGGAACGCTCGTTGAGTATCCAAACCGGGAAGATATACCCACGGCTGTTGAAGAGCAGCTTATCGTGGAACTCTATTCCAAGTAATGTAGCTGTCCTTCTTCCCGGAGATGCAGCCGGAAGCGATATTGTCTGAGGAGAGATCGTATTATGAAGCCGAAAAATTTTCAGATGCCCAGATCGGTACAGATCGATGAAGAGAGCTTTGCAGACGGATATGGCCTTTTCACGGTTCAACCACTGGAGCGTGGTTTCGGTACTACAATAGGAAATGCACTACGCCGGGTTCTGCTTTCGTCTATCGAAGGTGCGGCAATCAAAGCCGTCAAGATCGAAGGGGTTCAGCACGAGTTTTCGGTGGTGGAAGGGGTGGTAGAAGATATTACAGAAATTGTGCTGAACCTCAAGGAAGTCAATGTTCGGATGCACTCTGACGAAGACAAATTGATTAGGATTGAAAAAAAAGGGCCTGGATCGCTTACTGCTGCAGACCTGCAGATCGATGCAGACCTAGAAATCATGAATCCTGATCAGCATATTGCATCTCTGGATAAGGACGGGACCCTGGAGGTGGAATTGACGGTTGGAAAAGGCAGAGGGTACGTGCTTGCTGAAGACAATAAGGTTACCGAACCTCCGATGGGCACCATTTTGATGGATTCGGCCTTTTCTCCCATTCAGAAGGTCCACTATGAAGTGGACCACGCACGGGTGGGGCAGCAGACAGACTACGACAAATTGATCCTGGAAGTTTGGACAACCGCGGCGGTCCGTCCCGATGATGCCGTTTCGCATGCGGCAAAAACGTTGAAGGATCACCTGGAGTTGTTTATCAATTTTGAGGAAGAACCTGAGGAAGAGCACGAAGAGGTAATTGATGAAGAGGCACAGAGAATTGCCTCTCTGCTAAAAATGCAAGTAGAAGAACTGGAATTGTCGGTTCGGTCAGCAAACTGTCTGAAAGCCGCCAATATTCTTGTTCTCGAAGGTCTGGTACAACGGACGGAAACTGAAATGTTGAAATTCCGAAATTTTGGACGAAAATCGCTCAACGAATTGAATGCGATACTGGAGAGCCTCGGCCTTCAGTTCGGTATGGATATTTCCAGATACAGTGATGTGGCGGCCAAGGTCGATCCCGTAACGGTTCTGGATGAGGACTATTAGGAGAGGTCTGAGGATATGAGGCACGGAAGGCGAGGGCGAAAACTCAATCGAACGGCCAGCCACAAAAAGGCGATGTTGAATAATATGGCAACATCCCTATTTGAGCATGGTGCGATTAAAACAACATATGCCAAAGCCAAGGAATTACGTGGTATGGCTGAACGTCTGATCACGTTCGCCAAGAGGGGTGATTTGCACGCTCGGCGGCAGGTCCTCAGGCGCATCAGGAATCAGGTGGTTGTCTCCAAGCTGTTTGAAGAAATTGGACCAGGCTTCGAAAACCGGGCGGGCGGATACACCCGAGTTCTGAAGCTGGGTCACAGAAGGGGTGACAGCGTTGAGATGTGTCGGATTGAACTGGTTGGTGAAGAGCTCCGATCCGAATTCGCAGAAAAGTCCAGTTCCAGAGATGCCGCTGACAAGCCGGCCGCAAAAGAACAGGTGGCAGTTGCTGTTGAGGAGCCAACGGAAGTGTATGTGGAATCCGAATCTGAGGTAGCTCCCGATACGGAGGAAATCCCAGAGGACACTCCGGAAGACGAAGAGGATAAAGGCAGCGGGGATTCGGAGAAGGAAAAGGCGTGACCAGCTGTAAATATTTTAAAATAAATAACATAGGGCATTCTGGTCAATCGGCCGGTTTGCCCTTTGTTTTGTTCATGCCTCTGATCGTGTTCCTGTTGGTTCTGGTGATTCCAACCGAATCCGAGGGTTCCTCCGAGGAATTCAGAGGCATGTGGATCGTACGGCATACACTTGTGAGTGAGGATCGCATACTTAAATCGGTTGAACTCGCTGACCGTACAAATATCAATGCATTACTTGTGCAGGTACGGGGACGGGGGGATGCTTATTATCACAGCGACCTGGTGCCCCGGGCAGAGGATCTAGGATCCGAAACCATCGATCCCCTATCCCTTGTGATTCGCGAGGCACATCAGCGTGGAATTGAGGTGCACGCCTGGATCAATGTCTTTCTCGCCTGGAACCCGACCGACAAACCTCCTTCTAATCCTGCACATTTGCTCAATCGGCATCCAGAGTGGTTCATGGCTTCTGCAGATGGCATCGAAATGGGGAGCAAGGTGTTGGGAGATGTAGATCTGGTCAGACGAGGCGTGGAGGGGCGCTACCTTTCACCCAGCGTCCCTGAAGTTCGTAGGCACCTCCTGAGAGTGATTCGGGAAATCATCGAGAAGTACGATATTGATGGTATCCATCTCGATTATGTCCGATATCCGAATCTTCACTATGATTACAGTCTCATCAGTAGAGCGGAATTTACAAGGAAGCTGGGCTTCGACCCATTGAGAGTAATTGATCATTCCAATGGGTCCGCAGAGGATCTGAGGAACCGCCGTCTTAAGGTCTGGCAAAAGTGGCGAACGGATCAGATCACGGTTCTTGTAAAAGGAATTCGAACTTTGCTTCGCGAGTTGAAGCCCGATATTCAACTCTCGGCAGCGGTGAAACCGGATGTGAAGCGCGCATATGTTCAACACGGGCAGGACTGGATAAGGTGGATCAACCGTGAGATGATAGATTTTGTTATTCCGATGTTCTACACCGGATCCGATAAGGAAATTGCCCGGAAGATAGAGGTATCGAATCAGTATGTGAAGCGAGGCCGGATGTTCGCCGGCATTGGCATGTACAACCAGGACGCACGGGCAAGCGTGGCACAGGTTGAAATAGCCAGAAGGGCTGGTCTCGAGGGCATGGTGCTTTATTCCTACGACAGCCTTGTGGCCCAACCCGATCTTGCAGAAGCCCTGAGACTAAAGGTGTTCGAGCGCCCATCCAAAGTTCCCCACAGAAAATGGAACCCTAAACGTGCGATTAAAACGCGGTAGCCTGATCACCACAAAGATTGATTTTCTGGATCACAAGGGAAACGGTATCGGATACTCTGGGGAGTACACGGTGTCGGTACGGGGTGCATTGCCGGGTGATGAGGTGGTTGCCCGTATCCGTCGGGTGAAGAACCGGGTCAGGCAGATTGAAAGCAGGATGCACCGGATTCTTGAATCCGGAACTGAACGCATCGACGCCAGATGCAGCCACTTCAGCATTTGTGGTGGATGTCTCTGGCAAGATATCCCCTACGCCCGGCAGGTGGCATTCAAACAAGATCTGGTGGCACGCTGTCTCAGAGAGGCAGACATCTCTCTAGAACTGTGTGACCCAATTGTTGCCAGAGACCCATACTTCTATCGAAACAAGATGGAATTTTCCTTCGGAAAAACGCTGGAAGGTGACATTCAGTTGGGACTACACCTGGGGGGACGGTTCGATCGTGTTTTCGATCTGGAAGCATGCTACCTTCAGTCTGAACAATCCAACCGTATTGTGGAGATGGTTCGTACATTCGTGCTACAGGAGCAACTGGATGTATATGATCTGAAAAGTCACGTAGGACTGCTTCGGTTTCTCACAATCCGGGAAGGAAAGAACACAGGTGAAGCAATGGTGATCCTGACCACGTCGGACGAGAGATTCGATCGGGCCGAAAGGTTGGGTGTGACTTTGGAGGAGGCATTTCCGGGCGTAAAGAGCGTAGTGCACTGCATTAACCGAAGCAAGGCACAAGTGGCATTTGGGGAGGATGAGCGGGTTCTTGCTGGCACCCTAAGGGTGGAGGAGAGGCTTGGACCATTTCGGTTCGAGATTTCTCCCGGATCCTTTTTCCAGACCAATACCACTCAGGCAGAGCAACTGTATTTGAAAGTACTGGAATTTGCAGATCCTGGCGCAGAAGATCGGGTCCTGGATCTTTACTGCGGCACCGGGGCGATCTCGCTCTTCCTTTCGCAGCGTGCACGCGAGGTGGTAGGTATCGAAGTGGCTGAATCCGCGATTGCAGACGCTGCGAGAAATAGCGCGAACAACGATGTTCAAAACTGCACGTTTATTTCTGGAGCAGCAGAAGATGTGCTTCGACAAGTAAGATTCAAAGGAGAGGCTTTCGATACGGTCGTTACGGACCCTCCAAGACCAGGAATGCATCCTAAAGCTATCGAAGAATTGTGTCGACTGCGTGCACCAAAGATCGTGTATGTTTCCTGCAACCCGCAGGCACTTGGAAAGGATCTCAGGATTCTGGAAGGTGCAGGTTACGAAACTACGATGATCCAATTCGTGGATATGTTTCCCCACACGCCCCACTGCGAAGTAATCGCCAAGTTGGAACTCCAGTAGCGCCGACACCACTCAGTTCCGGAAGTAGACTCCATTCGCCGTTTTTCCGAGGATCCACTCCTTGTCATGGGCAGTGAAAAAGGGGATCAGGTCTTTCATTATCAGAAGCTCGTGAAAATTGGCATACAGGAGTCGTTCAGGACCGAATGTCTGATAGATCCTCTCCAGAAATGGCCAGACATCGCGGTAGGGAATACACTCCCGCGATGGATTGTGCAGGGAGGTCCGCACAAAAACATTCTCGTACTTCGAAAGGGCTAACAAATCTGAAAAGCCCGCATCATCCGGCGCCGTGATGTCGATCATCGCCAGGTGATCGATTACGATGCGTACACCGGGAAATCTTGCCGCCATATCGGCGACCTGACCAATTTGATGAGGTGCGAGGAAAATGTTGAAAACGGCTCCAAGCTCTTCTGCCTTTTTCCAAAGCGGAAAACTCACAGGATCGTTCAACCACTGCACCTTCGGGTCATATATGGGACTCAGGCGCAAACCCACGAGCCCGTCTCCGGTGATTGCCTGCTCCAGTCTGTCCGGATTCCGAGGATCATCAGGGCTAAACAGCCGATATCCCACCAGGAGTCCTATTCCTGCAATATTGTCTGGATCAGATTGCACACAGAAGGACGTGTAGGCATTGTTTTTTCCATAGTAACAGACGTGGCTGATGACAACCTTGTCTATGCCATGGATCTTCATTTCCGATTTTATATGCTCTATGGCGTATTCACTCCGTGGCGGGTGATTCGGACAACTGGCGACGTCAAGATCGATCCGGAAGGCGGGATCGTGGATGACCCAGGCGTGTTCAGCAGCATTCACAACGGGTGATCGGAGATCGTTCATTTCAGCATTGATCATATGTGTTCTTCCTCCCAAAAATGGGAAAAGCAGGGGACACTCAGTGTCCCCTGCTTTTCTGTTTCAGCCAGCTGTTGGGCTTAGTTTCCTACCTGCTGATTGAAATGATCTCGTACTTCAGGGTACCCACTGGTACTTTTGCTTCGACCTCCTCGCCTGCGCCTTTTCCAAGAAGCGCACGGCCAACAGCCGACTGAGTGGATATCATGTTTCGCTCGAAGTCCGCCTCATCTGTAGAAACCAATGTATATTCGATCTCATCACCTGACTTTATGTCTTTCAACAAGACTTTTGCGCCGAGATAGGCCTTGTCTTTAGGCATCAGACTCTCATCGATGATCTCGGACCGGATCAGCTTGTCCTGGAGTCCCATAATCTTTCTCTCCAGAAACAGCTGTTTTTCTTTCGCTGCGTGGTATTCGGCATTTTCGCTGAGATCCCCGAACTCGCGGGCAGCCGATATTGACTTTATGACAGCAGGGCGATCTTTAGTTTTTAGTCGTTCCAACTCGCTTCTGATTTTTTCATAACCCTGCTTTGTCAGAAAAATTCTGTCCATCTTGTATCCTTTCAAACCAGTATTGGAATTGACCGGGTTATTTATGCCAAAAATCCACACAAAGATTCTCCCCGACATGCCCCAGGAGCATACCTTTTGTGCGGACCCTAAGATGATTAAAAATAAGATCTTTCGGGTGCAAAGTCAAGCCGTATTCCGGAAGCGGTTTTCTGCTTTGGCATCCGCCTGATATCTTCTATCTTGAGTTTGACAATACAGCGTACGTTTGGTATACTCAGTGCCTTGTCATTGCAAAACCAACTTCGGAAAAAATAATTCTTGAGTGAAGCAGAGGTGCAAGATGGGCACGGCATTCATCAGGGGCATCATCCCTGCGATGGTTACTCCGATGAGAGCGGATGAGGAACTCAGTGAAAGTGGGATGGCGCACCTGATCGATCATCTGATCGACAACGGCGTTCACGGTGTTTTTGCACTTGGGACAGCCGGGGAGTCGTGGGCACTGTCTACTGAGGAAAAGAAGCTGGTTTACAAGTGGACAGTAGCCTATACAAAAGGTAGGGTACCGGTCTACCTCGGTACCTCTGCCAACTCGACCCGTGAGGCTATTGAGTTGGCGGTTTCCGCAGAGGCCGAGGGAGCGGACTGCCTGTCTGTGCTCACCCCGTATTTCATTACTCCGAATCCTGAGGAAATGGCCAATCACTACAGAGAAATTGCCAGGTCGGTAACCCTGCCCATCCTACTCTACGATCTGCCACCCAGGACCGGAAACAGTCTTTCTGTGGATCTTGTCCTGCGGCTCTTTGAAGAACACGATAATATCGTAGGTATAAAAGACAGTTCTGGTGATTTTACGAAGTCGCTCGAATATTTGCGGAAGGCACCGGACGGGTTCCGATTGATAATGGGCAGGGATTCGCTGATATATGCGGCCTTGACGCACGGGGCCGCTGGGGCGATTGCTGCAAGCGCGAATGTTGCACCAGAATTGGGGGTTGCGATATACGAGCACTTCGAACAAGGGGACCTAGATGGCTCACTCGCTGCGCAAAAGGCATTGGCGCCCCTTCGGGCAGCATTTGCGCTTGGAACGCATCCGGCCATGCTAAAAGCAGGAGCTGAATTGATGGGTCTCGAGGTAGGGCCCCCAAGGCGGCCGGTGACGCCACTGGCAGCCGATGAAATGAATACCTTGAAGCAGGTGCTTACGGAGATGGGAAAACTTCCACGTGAGGAACAGAGTACTTAGGCATTTTAGCAGACAAATTGGAGGCGGCTGATATGGTTCAGGAGCACGGCAGGATCCGCACCGTACTCGTGCTGGGTGCACCAGGATCCGGCAAAGGCACCCAGGGTAGGGTCTTGGGAGCAGTGCCCGGTTTTTTCCATCTGGCCTGCGGGGACGTATTTCGCAGCCTGGATACTGCCAGCGAACTGGGGAGTACCTTCTTACAGTATTCGAGCCAGGGAAAGCTCGTTCCGGATCAATTCACTATTCAGCTTTGGCTGGACCATATACGTGGCAGGGAGCAGACAGGGGATTTCAAGCCCGACGAAGAAATTCTCGTTCTTGACGGAATCCCCAGAAATCGCGCGCAGGCTGAAATCATGTCCGACTATATAGATGTGATTTGCCTGGTCTTCCTGGAAGCCAAAAATCAGGATCAGCTTGTTGAGCGCCTTCGCCGCCGTGCACTTCACGAGAACAGGCTGGATGATGCAAATGAGTCCGTAATCAGACAGCGCCTCCTGGAGTACGAATCACAAACAGCCCCTCTTCTTGATTACTATGCTTCGGATGTCATATCAAGAGTTGACGCAGGCAAACGTCCTATCGATGTTCTGCGAGATGTTGTCGAGTCCGTGCAAAAGGCCGTGCCTGCAGGATGATAGCTTGGGGAACACGGAACCTGTTCAGAGGTGGCTGCCCCCAACGGGACAGCCACTTTTCCAATCCAACCCAACGAGAATTGCCTTATTTTCCTTGCTGCTCGTTATTGCACTTCCGCTACTTGAGTGGAATTCCCAAATTGGATATTCATGAGATTTCACTTGAACATTATCTTGGTCCTGCTCGGAGTAATTAATGGCGGGTCTGACCTTGCCGCTGAAGTTGTGGTTTCTCAAGATACCGTTTCATCGGACTCCAATAGACACGATCCGTACGACCTGGATACGGCCACGGCCGTGGACAGTACGGATGTGTACTATTCCAGGACCAACTACTTCCTTGCCTTTCCGAAGTATCTGTGGTCCTTTTTGGTCTACCCACTGGGGCTGGCCGGATCCTCTATGAAAATAACATCTTTCTGATTCCGGATATCCTGGCGAACGCGGGTGGCGTTACCGTTTCCTACTTCGAGTGGGTACAGGGTCTGATGGAGTATTTCTGGTCGGAGGAGGAGGTTATAGAGAAACTGCGCAGTGTTATGCGAAAGGCATTTCACGACACCCTGGAAGTCTCATTGAGGGAGCGCGTGAACATGCGGATTGCAGCCTACATGCTGGCAGTGTCCAGAACCGCGGACGCCGGTAAAACCCTTGGCGTATATCCATAACCGCGAGCCAGAATTAAAAAGGGATGGCCCTGGGAGATGTGTTTCTCCAGGGCCATCCCTTTTTTCTGAGAACCTAAGTTCTACTTTCCAAGATTTATGGATATGCCACACAGTCCTGTCAGGTCCACCACTGAGTTTTGACTGATGAAGTTGTGTCGTATCTCTCCGAAAAATCCCGTTCTTGTGGTCATCTGGAGGCGAATTCGGGCCGCCAGATTAAATACCAAGGACTGTCGCGTGATGCTGTAAAGCTTCTCTCGGACACGCATTCCGCCCACTCCGCCACCAATAAAAATCTGCGTCTTCCCTTCGCCTACTTCAGCCCTGGCAAGCAAATTGACGGCATAGAAGGAGGTCAAGAAAAGCGAGCTCCTGTAATGATCCGCAAAAACTGAAACGGCAAGCGGCAACCCCTCCGAGTTGAAATCGAGGGCCAAGCCACCGCCCCATATCGACTTGTCAATTATGATACCCCCTCCCCCTCTAAGCGAAGCTGCGCTGGATTGGGTGGCGAACAAGCTGAGGAAGACAAGGGTAGTCAAGCACTGGATCATTTCTTATCTGCTTTCATTTTGTTTGGATGTGGGCAACAGTTGGACATATATAACGTATTCAATCCTTTGAGGCAACCTTCCACCCACATGGGAAATTTGCGTTTTACGACCTCGAGTTTGATGCTCGTTCGTCCGCATCCTCCACGCGCTTGATGAAAGGATCAAAACATGGTAACTCACAGTGTCCCTGAGAACCGGTTACTGGATCCCACCCACCCGTTTCAGCGGACCGATCTTGACCTCGCACGAGAGCGATTCGATAAGGTTTCATGAAATATCTGAAAACATCTACAGGGGGGATGGTGTGTGGGGGGTATCGGAACTGGGTACGGAATATCCACCGGTCTATCGTCATACCGCCTGGCGGATGATTGGATATCTGAACGCCCTCCAAGTGGCGGACAATCCGGTCTATCGGGAACGAATTGCCTCGGGTGCTGAGTATCTGCTGAGCGAACAGCAGGACAATGGCAGCTACCTGTGGTGGTGTTATGAAACGCACGGTCATCCTGACTTCGACCACCTTTTGTATTGTACGGCAAATCCCGGAGTAGCCCTCCTGGAATTGTATAAACTAACCGGAGATGAACGTTTTCTCATGGGATCGACGCGTGCCGCAGACTGGGCTTGCCAGCACGGTATCGCAAGAAACAACAATTACAATTCCTTCGCTGTCTGGCATCTTTGCGAACATTTCAAGGTGACTGAGGATGAGAAATGTCTGGATGCCGCCATCTATCGGAATCGTGAAGGGGGATTTCCCAATCAGCTTTCAAATGGCGCATGGGAAGGGCATAACGCGTGGATTTTCTACCACTCCATTATCGTTCGCGGGTTTGCGGCCCTGTACGGTGTGCTGCCAGATGGTCATCCAGCGAAGGATGATTTGCGTTCCCCAACCCTGAAGGCACTGAACCATCTGATCGAAGAACAGCAGGATAGCGGTCACTTCAGGATGTGCTTCGATCCGGAAGAATGGCAGAAGTCCCGTGAACCTGACAGTCACTATCGAATCTATAATTCGAATGACTTCGATCCCTCGACACTACACGCGCTGGTTTGCATTCAAGAGTTTACCGATCTGGACATGAGCAATGCCCTGTACGGGGCGATATGCTCGCCCATGCCAGAAGATCTGACGGAACAGGGGATGAATCACCTTGCCTACGGCGTTGCATATCGCTGGCTGGCGGAACAGTCTGACTCGTCTTCCACGTCAGGGTAACACATAAAAAGCGGGATCATCTCCCAGGAGATGATCCTGAATACTGCAGAACCGGGAAGCCCGGTAGGGAAATCACCCGGTCTCACACCACTGCCGTGCATTCTGAAACATTCTCAGCCAGGGTGAGGCTTCCATTTCGGTTTTCCAACGCTCCGGCATCCACGCCCATTGCCATTTGAGGAATGCACGTTCCGGATGCGGCATCATTGCGAGATGCCTCCCGTCTGCGGAGCACAAGGCCGCGATACCATCCGGCGAACCATTGGGGTTAAACGGGTAGGACTCTGTTATCACAGCACTGTCATCGACATACCTGACAGGCGCGAGGCCCCGCTCGAGCGTTTCCGACAGTATGGACCTGTCCGGGAAATAGGCTCGGCCCTCCCCGTGTGCGACCCAGACACCGAGTGTAGCCCCTGCCATTCCTTCGAACATGATAGCGGGACTTTCCTGAATCTGCACTGTGGAAAACCGGGACTCGAATCGTCCCGAGGCATTGTGAATGAATCTGGGCTGGGAAGTATCGGGAATTCCGTTCCAGGGGACCAGGCCCATAAGTGCCATAAGCTGGCAACCGTTGCAAACACCCAGACTGAACGCGTCGGGCCTGTCGTAGAAGTCTTGAAACTGATCCCAGATTTCCGGATTGAATCGCATTGCACCCGCCCAACCCTTGGCCGAATCCAGCACATCCGCGTAAGAGAAGCCACCGACGAAAACCACGCCCCGGAACTGTTCCAGTTTTACCTCTCCGCACTGAAGGTCGGACATGGTTATGTCCCAGGTTTCGAATCCTGCTGAATGGAATGCGGATGCCATTTCCCTGTCGCCATTGCTGCCTTCCTCACGAATGATGGCAACCCGTGGTTTGGTCTCCTTCTTCATCAGGGCCGGCTTTGTGAGCGCAGGCTTGAAAGGAACTGTGAATGGGGGAGCGGTACGTGTACGGAGGCCCTTTCTCTCCTGCTCCACAGACCGAGAACCGGCCTGCAGAGCCTCCAGATGGAAGCTTGTCTCCTCCCATAAATCGCGCAGGTCTCTCATATCCGCTTCCAGCACTTCGACACCGTTCAATTTGATTTCAACTCCTGGGTCCGATGTGGCTCTTCCAATTGTAGTGCTTGGCACACGAGCCGATGAAAATGCTTTGTGAACATCCTCTTCTACATTGGCAGGGACTTCCACAACGACGCCGAGTTCCTCGGCAAACAGCAGTCGAATGGGATCCGCAAGATCCGGATTTTGCAGGTTTATCCTGATTCCACAGTTGCCCGAAAATGCCATTTCCAGCAACGTGGTGATGAGCCCGCCATCACTGCGGTCGTGACCCGACGAGATCTTTCCTTCTGAAAGCAAAGATTGTAGGACTACGAACGCCCGCTTCAGGAGCCCCGGGTCATTCACATCGGGCGCCTCCTGACCGAGCTGGTTATAGACCTGTGCAAGGGCCGATCCACCCAGGCGATGGTTTCCACACGAGAGGTCCACAAAGATCAAACGACCTTCATCGGGAAGCTTCAAGTCCGGGGTGACCGTTTTTGAAATGTCAGGGCAGGTGACGTAGGCGGAAATCACCAGAGCTCCAGGCGCCTTGACAGTTTCATCCTCTCCGTGCGGTCCTGGCGCAAGCGCTGCCATCGACAGACTGTCTTTGCCACCATCTATGGCGATTCCCAACTGAATGAGCATGTCACACAAGGCTTCCGCAGCATCGTACAGTGCCGCACCCTCTCCGGGAAGTTTCGCGGCCCACATCCAGTTGCCCGAACATTTCACATCTTCGAGTGCGCTAACCTGCGCCCAAACCAGATTCGTCAATGCCTCGGCCAAACTCATTCGTGCCATTGCCGCCGGCTCGATCAGACCAATAATGGGTTGTTCCCCAATTGCCGTTGCCGCCCCGGTTAGACCAAAGTGGCTTTGTGCGATTACAGCAACGTCTGCGGCGGTCAGCTGGAGTGGTCCCACGCACTGCTGCCTCGCGACGAGTCCCGTTACACTCCGGTCTACCTTATTCGTAAGGAACCTTTTGGATCCTACAGAAACGAGTCGGAGAACACGAGACAAGGCGGACTTCACTGTGAGGTTCGCCGGGAGCACAACCGGCTCCAGATGAGGAGCCTCGTGGTCCAGTTCAAAGGTTTTCCGAGGCATATCGCCCAGGACCTTGTCGAGGTCCAGGTTTACCGGTGTGGATCCATCCGTTTCATCATAGAGGATAATCTTCCCATCCCCTGTGATGTTACCCACAATAGCGCACTCTACTTTTTCACGCCTGCAGAATGATTCGAACAGATCAATGTGCTCCGGTTTCAGCAACAGTGCGTCATTTTCCTGGTACTCAGCGCCCCAGATTTCCAGAACGGATAACGTGTGGTCTCCAACGGACATGGCGCGCAAATTGATTATTGCCCCTTCGGGATCTACGATTTCCTTCAGCACGTTACAGCTGCCCCCGGCCCCCTGATCGTGGATGCTTACAATCGGGTTGGCATCTCCCAATTCTACACATGCTCGGATTACGCGGTTAACTTTCTGCTCCATTTCTGCATCGCCTCTCTGGACGGCATTGAAATCCAGTTCGGCTGCGTTTTCGCCCTGTACCATGCTGGAGGCCGCTCCGCCACCCATCCCGATTCGGTAGGCCGGTCCACCCAGTTTTACCACGCACATCTCTTTTTGCGGTTTGTGCTTCTCTGTGTGGTTCGCATCGATTTGCCCAATACCTCCACTGAACATGATGGGCTTAATCCACTCCCTGCGTTCGCCGCCTGGCAGCCGAAGACCGAATGCCCGGGTGAACCCCTGTATGAGCGGCTCCCCGAATTTGTTGCCGTAATCCGAGGCTCCATTGCTGGCCTCGATTGCGATCCGGAGGGGCGTGGCGAGATTGGAGGGGTATTTGAACGCCCGGTCTTCCCACGGCAACTCGTAACCCGGGATGCGGAGATTTCCGACACAATACGCGGCAGTTCCTGCAAGCACCAGAGAGCCCCGTCCTGCCGCGTGGACATCTCTGATTCGACCCCCGGTTCCTGTTTCGGCACCCGGGAATGGCGCTACACCGGAGGGGAAATTGTGAGTCTCTGCGGTAAACAGCACGTGGTAGTCTCGTGCGGAAAGGCGCATTGGGCCCGGGCTACCCGGATCTGCAGGCAGCAATGTGCGGATTCGGTAGCCTTTGATGGCACTGGAGTTGTCGCTAAATGCGATTACACTGTTCGACGGATTCCGCTTCAGCGGTTCCTGTATCATTTCGATCAGGTGTTTCGGGATCTCCATGCCATCGACAATCAGTCGACCCTTGAAAAACCAATGGCGCGAATGCTCGCTGTTCGACTGGGCAATATCAAAACATTCGACACTTGTGGGATTCCGCTTTATGTGGTCGAGGAACAGGTCAGCATAGTACTTCAGATCCCAATCGTCGAACGCAAGTCCCATCTCTTTGTTAATTCGTTCGAGGGCTGGCAATCCTTCCTCGATGAGGGGGACGTCGAATGTGGCTTCGGGTTCAACACCAGAGTCGAAAGATTTCAGGGTATCCGGGTAGTGACATTCGGTCATCCTGTCGTGCACAAGTTCCAGGAACGCGGCCTTCTGGCTCTCATTGAGTGCCGTACCCACACGCAGCAAATACCGCCGGGATCTCTCGATCCGTACAACTTTCTCCAGGCCGCAGGCCTGGCAGATGGAAACGGCGTTTGTGGACCACGCAGTACTGAAGTTCATACGCGGTCCCACCTCAATAAGGGTTCCGGCAGATGCAAAGAATGAATCCCGCCCGAACAAGGCAGGTTCAAAGGTCTCGCGGAGCAACCAGGTCAAGGTTTCCAGCTCAGTGGAGGTGAGCGCGTTGATGATCTGAATGTTAAAGCAGGATTCCGTTTCGATAGATTCGATGGCGGACAGTCCGACAGATTTTGCCTTCGCCAAAAGATCGACACCCTGGCCGGGTGAAAGAAACGGAGTTCTGTAAAATTGGAGCATTGTCATTTGACCCTCGGCATGTTGGGTGTCTTAACGGGGATGTCAGGCGGGTAAGAGCTCAGGTAAAGAAGTGATGATACGGTCGGGGACGATATCCGAGTCTTCTGGCAATCCTTCGGATTGCGCGTCGTGCCAGATGCTGAAGATCCCGAGTTTCTGGGGCACCCGGATTTCCCACTCAAGATTGTCGCCGACCATCCACGTCCTGTCTGGGGGAGACTTCAAGGCGTCCAGGGCATCGTGATAGATTCGTTCGTCCGGCTTGCCATATCCACACTCGCCTTCTATGAAAATCGCGGCGAAATATCCCTCCAGGCCGAACTTGTTTATTTTCTCTCTCTGGGGTCCAGAGGCCCCATTTGTTACCAGCACCATGGGGATCTGCAGGTTTCTTAGTTCGGTAAGCGTTTCGATGGCGCCGGGGAAGGGGCCGATGGTCTTCTGGCGTTCCTCAATGAACCGATCAGCGATATGAGTGGCAAGATCCCAATCGTTCACGCCCAGTTTCTGGAGTGCGAGACTCACGACCCGCTGCTGGGACAATCGCATGTTTTGTCGATTGATCCGGTGCCGCTCAGGATCGGACCAGAACCAGATTCTTGTAGTGCGCACCGTGTCGTAAAGATGGCCTGCCGCGACTCCATCGAGCAGGTCAGCGCTCAGTTCGCAGGCCTTTTCCCAACACGGCTCCGAATAGACAGAATAGGAGATGATCGTGTCGTCCAGGTCAAGGAGAATGCCGTCGGGAAGGGCGTTATTGGGCAAGATGAGGCCTCCTGTGCAGAAGAAGATCAGGCTGCTTTTTTACAGCAGGGAAGTGGCTATCGGTCAGATTGAAGCTATTGAACCCTGGTGCATATCCCTAATTTATTATTTTCATTAGATGCATAAGTGTAATTTATTTGAATGCTGCTCTCAACCTCCAGTCCCTTGACAGGGGTTCTATTCTTGGGTACCTTTTATTACATATAATCAAGCATTCTAATTGCGGGCTTCGGTGTACTCTATTTATTTTTCTTCCCTCCCAATAAATGGAGTACAGGCACTTGAAGCCCGCTTTTTTTGGATCTGTGAGAGCGAGATATGAGTTCAAGGGAGCCGGGTCGAACATCCGAATTTAAACGACTGAAGGAAGGTGAAATTTGAATCTGCGACGTCTATGCGATGCCGGGCCCATGGTTTCAGAGATTGGTTTTGGAGGAGGGCCATTGCGGGGAAGGGATTGGGGACCTGTTGATGACCCGGTTTCGCTGGAGGCGGTCCACCGGGCACTGGATCTGGGCGTGACTTTTTTTGATACCGCTGACGCCTACGGGAATGGACACAGTGAACGGATACTGGGGAAAGCGCTTGCCGGAGAGCGGGGGCGTGTGGTTCTGGCGACCAAGGGTGGGTGGTGGTATTCTAAAGAGAGCGCTCATTCGGACTTTTCCCCAAATTATCTCCACAGGGCGCTGGACCGGAGCCTGGACAGGTTGCAAACTGACTACGTAGACCTGTATCAGATCCACGACCCGGACGAGGATGCCCTGAGATCGGGGGAGATATTCGAGGTGATGGCACAGATGAAGACGGTTGGGAAGATTCGCTACTCCGGCGTTTCAGTGGATACAGTCGAGGAAGGATTACGCTGCATAGATACCGGTTCCGTTGATGTCCTACAGGTTTACTACAACATACTGGATCAACGGCCGGACCAAGAGCTATTTGAGGCGGCTACGGCATCAGGCGTGGGTCTGGTGGCCAAGACACCGCTTGGCCGTGGGCTGCTGACCGGAAAATACCGGCGTGAATCAAAATTCCACAAAGAGGATTTCCGATTTGCCTGGCAGAAAGAGGGGAAGCTGGAACGGCTGCTGGATAGGATCGAAACGATAAAGGGACTGATGGGAGACAGGAGCGAGACTCTTGCCCAGACTGCTCTGAGATTTATTCTTGGCTCTGCAGCTATCTCTTCTGCTATTCCGGGAGCAAAGACCCCTGAGCAGGTTGAGGCCAATGTGAAGGCTTCCCGGTTGGGACCCCTGGAGGACCGGGAACTGAGGGCACTGAAATCTTACTTTAGGAACCATGCCACCGAGGAAACCTGGAATTAGCATCCGGTACAAGAGTGGAGGATCTGCAGCGAACAACTCTAAAAATTGAATTCTTTCCCCCGCCTGTTTCGATATTCCTGCCGCAGGCGAGAAAGCTTCTGGTTTGGCAAAATAATACGCTGGTTCATGCTTCTCGCGTTATCTGTCAATTCCTCGTGAATGGCACGGAACCGGGAGTACCCATTCTGGATATCTCCCGGGAGCACAATACCGTCACCATCGGGGTCGAACAGTGTATCGATTACGAGGGTGAGAATCTGGATTTCCATCGTGTCATAGGTTCTTTCCAACAGGGCAATTTGATCGTAAATATCCCTAAATCTATAGCCGCTGACATCCGTATAGGCCGTTGTTGCACTGAACACGAACCCTATGTTCTGGCGAATTTCGCGAACCATACCATCCTGAGGGATTTGCGCGTTGTTTCTGATGATCGGACGAAAGACATATTTGAGGTCCAGCCCAAGGGCGACTGCCGATGGCAGTGAACCATCTTCAAACGCCTCGCGCTTCTTGATCGCTGTCTGGCTACCCTGACCGAGGGATCCGAGAATGGTCTGATAGCCCACCTTTTCAAGGAATGCAGTAACTCCGCTTTCGATCTGCACCTGATACTGCTGTATCACGCCGGCATTCTGTTCGTTGAGTTCGAAACGACGGCCTTTGATGAAATAATAATCTTCCGTGTCCATTCCATCCAATCCCGCGTCGACAACTTCAATATAATTTTTCTTGTAATACCCATCCGGCAAGGTGGTGTCGGGGTCGGCGGGTATGCGATAGCGGCGGATACTCATCCAGTCATCTCGCTCAATCTCCTGGTTGTTCCCGCTATCGAAATAGCGGATCTGATACCCCACGATGCCCTTCTCCACCTCTCTGGAGGTGTAGATCCCACCCTCTACCCGGTTTCTTTTGATCAGATACTGTGCGATCTGGGCCAGGGACTCATCGATTCCCATGCCAATGGAATAGGTAAAACTATTCTTCTGGGGATCCACTTCAGCAGAACTGCCCGAAGGCAGGAGCAGAATTGTCAGGGCAATCATCAGGCACTGAAAGAGGGGTCTGGATCTCTGGTTCGGGCGGGATGTATCAGAGTGCTTCATCCGGGTCTCCATATTCGATCGGTTCATCGTCATCGGGATACTCGAATACCCATCCGCAGCTGCAAATTGGATGGTCATCCACCCGGATCGCCGAACATTCCGGACACTTTTCGGACGGTTTGACGAAATATTTTGCGATGATCACGAACAGCAATACTGCCAGGAACAAAGTAGTATACAACATATTCGCTCGTTAGGGCTCCACAAAAAAAGAGGCGGGACAAAGCCCCGCCTCTTCGAAATTACATTATTTGGTCGTCAAGAAGCGGCGGCTGTCTGTTCTGCTCCTGAGTCAACACCGTCTGCGGTGACCTCTTGCGCGTCCTGCATAAACTGAGCGATACGTTCCTTAAGGGATTTTGCATCCTGCTCGAACTGATCCAGTTCATCGACCAGGTCTTCATAATCCAAAGCTGGATCAGACACACGAATCTCCATGAATGATACTCCCTTCGAAAATGGGGGAGATAGAATGGAGGAGAGGGCTTGTCTTAAAAATGAACTTCCAGGGGATACTTTGCTGTGGGGAACTAAAATATAGGACAAGGAGGAGGAGAGGTCAAGGCTGAATAGTGGCTAAACCTCGAGGCCGTCAACTTGGAATTAAACATTGAAAATATAAATGTTACGTCAATTTAAGTATTTCATTCAGGTAGGGGAGTGATGGCTGGGCACCCTGCCGGGTGACAGCGAGTGCGCCTGCTGAGTTTGCCAAGCGGATGGCATCTTCCAATTCGGATCCTGCGCTGAGGGCAGCCGCCAGCGCACCATTGAAGGCGTCACCCGCCGCTGTGGTATCTGTTGCTGTTACGCGAGGTGCAGGGATCTGAACTTCGTGCGTATCGTTGACCAGCATTGCGCCCTGGGCACCAAGGGTGATGATTACGTGCTTTACCCCCTTCTGGATCAACAACCGGCCGGCCTCCACTGTTTTCTCTTTCGTGTCCGGCCGGATCCCAACGAGGTGTTCTGTCTCGGTTTCGTTTGGTGTGATCAGGTAGACCTGCTCGAATATACCGGAGGGCAAGACGGCTGCGGGTGCTGGATTCAGAATTACGGGGATGTGGTGTTCGCGGGCCATTTCTACGGCCCTTTGAACCGATTCCACCGGGCATTCAAGCTGAACCAGGCATACCGCGGCATCGGTGAATGCAGGTTCGGCTTTCTCTACCAGGTCCGGAGTCAACCAGCGATTCGCACCTGGCGCCACCACGATGGTATTTTCGCCCCCTAGATCGACAAGAATTGCCGCCACTCCCGAGGCCTGCCCAGAGATAACTGACACGTATTCGGTGTTAATGCCCTCGGCTTCGACGGATGCGACGGACTGTTTTCCAAAGGCATCATCACCCACACAAGAAACAAAGGATACCCCGGCTCCTGCTCGTGCCGCCGCGACCGCCTGGTTGGCGCCCTTTCCACCCTGGGCAATTATAAAATCTTCTCCAAGAATGGTTTCCCCGGGAGCAGGCAGGCGTTCTGTTGTGAACACCAAATCAGTGTTTGAACTTCCAATAACCAGAACTTCATTCGGACGGGACACCGGCATTCTCCCTCTGAATCTTCCCCGCGACATAAAACTTGAAATCCGGGTCGAAATCCACAAACCAGGCGGGTGCACGGTCGGAATCGATTCGCTGCCTGCTGTTGTAGTACTCCAGTTCGAATCCGGATTCCTTCAGCATCCGCCTATAAATTCTGGGTGAGACAATCTGCATGTAGTACACTTCAAGATTTCGATCCGGATCATATACAACTTCGCCCATTTCCCTCTCTTCAATCGATCTACGCAAAATTCGTGAACACCAGAACCGAAATAACTGCCGAATCCGGAAAAAGGCGAAGCGGTTGAACGCCTCAAACGCATGGGTCGTAAAAATCAACTTTCCACCGGATTTCAGTACCCGGCAGACTTCTGTGAGTACTCTCTCCTTTTCCTCCAGGCCCGGGACAAGCTCTATCCCATTGTAGGAAAACAGCGCGCCATCGAATACGCCATCGGAAAAGGGCAAATCGGCTGCATCGCAAGCGGCCCACGTGGCTTTTTGCACATCTGTGCTGTTCAGGCGATGTCCCTGACGAACCATCGGGACCGAAATGTCCGTACCAGTTACGGCATAACCTTGCTGCACAAGGGGAATTGTGGTACGTCCTGCGCCACAGCCGATATCGAGGATTCTACCTGAATGCGGCCAGAACGCTTCGCAGACACGCTGTTCGGAGGGCCACAGGCCGATCTTGCTATACCGGTGTACCACCCAGGAACGTGAGTATCCGGCTCTTACACGAGATTTGAGTGAGTCCATGGCGCGCTAAGGTATCAAGATCTGGAGAGGGGGTCAAGCCGATTTCGCCTTTCCCTTGACTTGCCTAATGGGTTTGCTTATGTTTTTCTGATTCCCCAATAAGGGCTTTTGATGCTTGTTTTTTAAGGTGTTTCGGCGCAAACAGGATGTATTGACCCATGCCGGTAAATGCGGAACAAATAAGCAATCCCTTAGTTAAAAGAGAGGCTCCAGTGAAGCGGTCTATCTGGCTCCCAATTTGTTGCCTTATTGCACTAATCTTCAATGGATGTGCCACCACACGGTTTGAGGAATATGGCCCGTCTTCGGATGCCGAGGCCCTCCCCGATCCACCATTGGCCACTCAGGCACAAAAGGGCCGGGTTGCCGAACTCGAAAGCTATATAACCCGCCTGGAGGCGGAACTCTCGAGCCGACTTTCCGGCCTGGAGATGGCAAACAGTGACATCAACACGCAGTTACTGTCTCTTGCGGAACAGCTGGAATCGATCCGAAAGAAGCTGGAGACGCTGAATACAAAGCAGGCCGTTGCCAATCCAGGATCGAATCCGAAAACGCCGCCGGTGAAAGTAGAATTGAGTGTGGAGCAGATATACGACCGGTCCATGCAATACAATTCGACCCGTACTTACGAGCGTGCCCGGGATGGATTCCAGAGGATTCTGGAAAGGGATCCCAAAGGGGACCTGGCGGACAACGCTCAGTACTGGCTGGGCGAATGCGAATACGCTAAACGCGATTTCAGTGCCGCTCTGGCGGCCTTTCAAAAGGTATTTCTTTTTCCCAAAACGGAAAAGGATGACGATGTCCAGTTGAAACTGGGGCTGTGCTATCTCCAAAGCGGGGATCGTGAGAGCGCCATGATCGAATTCAAGAGGTTGGTAGTTGATTACCCTGAAAGCGAATATGTCAGTCGTGCCGAGGAGCTTCTGAATGGCATACGTGAGCAGAGTGGCAGCGCCGGACCTTAACATTTAGAATACTCATGAGGCACTTGGAAAAATGATTAAAGGTGTGTTGGTTGTAACTGGGTTGGCGTGTCTTTTGAATTTCTGGGGATGCGCCCAGAACAGGCACAGGCGTTCGAGTGCCGAGACTTATATCGAGGAGGCCCAGCAGGCGCTTCAGCGTAAGAAGTGCTGGGATGCCCAGCAGTTGTATCGAAATCTCCTTGCTGATTTTCCAGGTTCTCACCTGGTGGACGAGGCGCAGTATGGGTTGGGGCAGGCCTATCTCTGTTCAGAAGATTTTGTTACTGCAATATTCGAATACGAACGTCTATTAAATGAGTTCCCGACAAGTCCTCACGTGGATGAAGCCAGATATCAGATCGGGATGTGCTACTACAAGCAATCCCGCGGCATTCACCATGACCAGGACGAGACCCTGAAGGCGATTCGTGAATTCCGGCGGTTCATCGAGGATTTCCCTACAAGCGACCTGGTGCCGGAGACGGAAGAGCGCATCGGTGAACTGAGGGCGAAACTCGCAGAGAAGGATCTGATGATTGCCGAAAACTATCTTCAGTGGAAATACTACAATTCTGCGGAAAGATATTGCGAACTGATCCAGGATACTTACAAGGACCCAGAGATTCTCAACCGGTCACGCTTTCTGATGGCCCGGGCGAAACATCTGAAAGGGAAGCTGAACGAGGCGATGGATCTGCTGGGTGAACTTTCCAGTGAGGCTTCTGGAGACCTCAAGATTCAGGTAACTGAAGAGATCGAAAAAGTTCGAGAGTCTATGGCCAAAACTGCGGCCAAGGCCGTGAGCGCCAAGAACCCCCAGCCTGTTACGCAGGACCCTAAGTGAGGCCGTATGGGGAGAAGGATCGGTATTCTGGGTGGTACGTTCGATCCTGTCCATATTGGTCACCTGATTGTAGGGCAGGAAGTTCAAACTCGGTGCAATCTGGACCGGGTTCTTTTTGTGCCCGCGGCTGAACCACCGCACAAGAATCGGAATGACCTGGCGTCTGCCGAAGATCGCACGGAAATGGTGCGTTTGGCCATACTGGACAACCCTGCGTTCGAACTTTCGCGAATCGAGGTGGATCGCAAGGGAATTTCCTACACTGTAGAAACGCTTCGACTTTTCAGGGAGCAGTTTGGCTCAGAGACAAGCTTGTTCCTTATTATAGGGGCAGACAATGCCCTTGAAATGTCTACCTGGTGCGATCCCTCGGGCGTGCTGGATCTTGCCCAGGTAACTGTTGTGGCGAGGCCTGAATTCGATCGCCAAAGTATCGGTTCTGCTCTGGCGGAAAAAATGACTTTTTTGGAAACGCCACTTCTGGATATTTCTGCAACAGAGATCCGAAGGCGCGTGAAGGTAGGACATCCCATTTCTTATCTGGTTCCGGAGCGTGTCGTTACCTACATCCAAGAACGAGGTCTTTACCTGTAACCTCAAGGGGGAGTGGCACCATGAGTGAAACAGATGAAACCACCACCCAACTCGGGGGCAAAGCCAAGTGGCGTGTCCACAGGTATTTTTGTGTGGATGACGAGGAATGCCACGCCTTTTCGAAACTCTCGAAGGAGGCCCGAATTCTGAAGCGGACAGCCAAGCGAATTCAGGTAATGGGAAGAGAAATCGACGGCTGGATTGTAGAGATCGAGGTGCCCTCCACCGATGGTGTGGTCCGTGTGGATCCTCTGGCAGAGCAGGACAGGCACTAACGGAGTGGATCAAGGCCAATCTGTTGCTGTTCAATCAGGGCGAATGGTGTCTACAGACTGTTCAGTAATGCCATATTGCGATCGGCGATCCGGTTCAATTCGGTGCGCGCATCCACATTCGTACCTGCACGGCTCGGATCCGGCCGAGATACATGGTAGGCCAGATCGAACAGCGCGGAGTGTACTCCGTTTCCAGAGATTCGAGAGACCTGAGTGTTGATGCTGCCTCTGGCGGAATATGTAGCCGCGGCCTGGCCATTGAACCGTGTGGAAAGCGGTGTGAAGCGGCGTGACCTGTCCAACATCCCGTTTTCTATTTCAAAGCGGAAACGGTCGCTCATGTCTCGCGGACCGTAGGTTGGACTTTCGGGCGCGGCAGGAGGATTCTCAGATGAAGCCTCCGGTGTGGATATTTCGACCGAATCACCATCCGGAGTGGTCTCCGTTATGTCGATGGTCACATCCACTTCGGCGGAGGACTCGTTTTGTGATTGAGCCGCCTGTCCGATTTCGTATGATGACCCTGAGACCTGGTTGGTGATTGTTGCCGACATCGATTCCTGTCCTGGATGAGGTTTGCGTCCAAACGGCGTCACGTGGCGGGAGAGAATGCACACCGTAAGCGTTCAATTCACAACTTTGTGAACCAACCCTCTCTCGGTGTATCGGCATTGCCGAGACCATTCTTTAGCTCAAAAGCCAGTTTTTTCAAAAGCGCGGCAGGATTGCCTTAGAAAGCGCACCAGTATGCCTTGTTCAGACGAACTGTGTTGACAATATCCGCCCGATGTTCGTAAATTAAGAAAGGGTGAAAATATGCCACTCGCCTCGATTTCCGGACCTATACAACACAAATGTCTGAGGTAAAGCCGTGGGGAGACGTGACGATAAGAAGACTGAGATCACGGAAGTTACCATTTTTGGGCGAGAGTATCCGCTCCACAGTGATAAATCCGGCGATTACACACGCAATGTAGCCGCGTATGTGGACAAAAGGATGTATGAAATTGCCTCGGCTCAGAATCTTGCGGATCCGATGAGAATCGCTATTCTTGCGGCGATGGACATAGCTGATCGGTTGCTAAAGCAGCGAGGGGAGCGAGAGGATAATGTGACGAAGACCAGTGAAGCCATGACACGGCTTGCCGGTGTTCTGGATAAGGACAGTGAATCAGACGATGCTGAAACCCAAACAACTTAAAGGCAGCCACACCGCAAGCCAGCCACTGTCGCCCATGCAGGCTGTTGCAGACGGCATGACGCGGTGGCTGTTGATGCTGGTGATCGGGTTGGGGGTGCTTGGTGTGTGCGCAGCCTATATGGGGCGTCTGGTGTTGGCTTCGACACTGGTATCGATTGTGATCGTAGCCTTTACTCTATATCTGTTCATCAGGTATTGGCCGGAGGAGGAAGAAACGGTTGCGAAAGCACCTGCGGTGATTCAGAAACCCGCTGCAAAGGCTGCCGGTGTATCTGTAACCAGACTGGATGGTCCTCCAAGGGCCCGGTTCATTATGGCCTTGAAAGAAGTGGTCAGAAAACAAGACGCCTTCCGACTGAGTCCGCAAGGCGCCGAACGATTCGCACGAACCATCCGATATATGCTTAAAGATCTCGACTGAGTCTATCCACCAGAGAGTCGATACCTGAAGATCGTGTAGAGGATTTTCCACCCGGCTTTTATGGTGCCATTGATGGTTCCAGTAATCTTGGAGACACCGATCCTTCGCCTGTAACTTACGGGAACCTCCTGCGATCGTAATCCTTGTAGCGCCGCTTTGACCTGCATTTCAACTGTCCAGCCGAATGTTCTGTCTTTCATATCGAGTTTCAGCAACGCGGGATATGTGATGGCGCGAAATGGACCCAGATCGGTAAAGGTGACCCCGAACAGCAGACGAATGAGCCGGGTTGCCAGCCAGTTCCCGAATCGGGCTTGAGGCAGCAGGGCACCGGGTTCCCGGGAACCCAGGGTGCGCGATCCAATGACCATATCGGCGTGATCTTCCACAATTGGCTTAATAATTTCTGACATTTCCTCTGGATGGTCGCTAAAGTCACCATCAAGGAACACCACAATATCCGGCCTATCAACTCCGGATATTCCCGTCAGGCAGGCCTGACCATATCCGCGGCGATCCTCACGGAGCACGCGTGCGCCCCTTTCCAAAGCAACGCGACCGGTATGATCGGTGGACCCATTGTCTACAACGAGTATCTCGGTGATCAGGTTCGAGGGGATATGTTCGAGAACAAGACCGATAGATTCCTGTTCGTTGAAGGCAGGGATGATCACTGAGATTCGAGACGACTGGCCGATGTGATGATTCCTCAGAGGCTGATCAACAGGTGGATGGACGGTGATGCATCCCTTGAAGCTGGTATCTCAGGGCGAAAACCGAATTTTCAGGCAATGTAGTTTTTAGGCATAGTGTTGTCAAAGGGATTCTGATCCATCTGGATCAAGTTGCGGCTATCTAAGGAGACTCCGTTTTGGAGTGGGTTTATCTTATTTTAATCCTGGCTTTTGTTGCCTGGTCTGTACAGATGCTGATGACCTACAGGCGTCAGATAGATCGGCTTCAGGCCCAGATAGATCTGGCCTTGACGAATCAGGGGGAAGTTTCAGAACAGGCAGAACACTATGAAAACCTGTCAGCAGAAAAAAAGGAGCTCTTGAAGGAATTGGAGGAGAAAGCAGGGGAGCTGGCAGTTCAGTCCGCCTCCTCGACGGTTAACGATGAGAATCGAAGTTCGATCAATGCCGAATTCGTGCAACTGATCAACGAAATCGACCGAATTGGCAGTGTGACTTCCTACAACAATTCCACGCTGCTATCAGGATATGGGAACACGGTAAACGGAAGCGCTGCAGTTTCTTCCGCGCTCAATGGTGTCACGACAGGATTGACCAATGTTCAGATCTCCGGAGCCGCAGCCGGGAACTATACGTTTCTGGATGCAGGAACCGGGGATAACCAGATCACTTTGACGAACGGGGTAGTCAGCCAGACGATCGACATTGGTCCGGCACTGGATAACGATGGGAGTGGTGTGGTAGCGACCGGAGGCTCCATTGTGGCGAACTTCGACCGGCTGGGCATCCAGCTCACGCTTTCTGGCGCCAGGCCCGCGCAGGGGCCAGTTCCAGCTACTGATGGGTATCGGGATGGTGATCTGGACGGAACGGCGCTGGTGATCAACGCGGGAACAGGCGGCAGGTTTCAGGTGGGACCGGATGACGCCGCTTCACACCGTATAGAAATAAACATTCGCGACATGCGTGCTTCGGGGGCCTATCTTGGAATGGGTAGCCAATCTGTTGATACGCTCGCAGCCGCACAGTCTGCGATATCCAACATTGACCTGGCGATTGGAAAAGTGGCCGGAGCCCGGGGAGATTTGGGCGCGTTCCAGAACAGGTTGGGGTTCAATGTGAGAAACTCGGAGAACGCCATTGAAAACAACCAGGCATCCGAATCATCCATCCGGGATGCGGATGTTGCGCTGGAGGTGGAAGAATTCACAAGATCCCAGATCCTGGTCCAGTCCACAACCTCCATGCTCGCGCAGGCAAACGTGATACCACAGAGCGCTTTGTCGCTGCTGCAATAGATTCGGCCGGCAGTAACCATGCAAAACGGCACTGTCCTTTTTTTTAGGGCCGTGCCGTTTGATGTGTACGTATGGTTTTGACTTTTCCAAAAGCTTGTGCTATTTTGGCGACTGATTTAAACCGGGTTCCGAATCCCTTGCGGTTAATGTTTCGGGTACGAGCAAGGCAAATATTCCGGATGCGATGAGACCAAAGCCTGCGATGACGAATGTAGCCGGAGTAAGTCCCACAAGGTCCGCTACGCCCCCAACCACCAGGGGGGCTCCCATTTGTCCACTGTCTCCAATGAGCCGCCAGGCCCCCAGAAACTCTCCCACAGCGCCTTCCGGCGCCAGGTCTGCTCCCAGCGTCATCATTGTTCCGGATCCAATCCCGTTCCCGAACCCCAACAGGCAAGTTACCGCCAGCAACCCGGTATACGTCTCCGTGAACGGAATCATGGCCATTGCCACCGCCTGGATGAAGAAGCAGGGGACGACCGCAAATTTTCGACCGAAGCGGTCCATGATCACTCCCGCAGGATAAAACATAGACATATCTACGAATGCGGAAATGCTCACGATCCAACCGACTTCCTGAACACTCAAGCCGAGGACATCGGCGGCGAACAGGGGAACGATGGTGTTGCGCCCTGCTCTGATCATTTGTGCAAACAGGGCTCCGCTTCCCGCAGTGGCAAGGGACCTGTGGTGTGTTTTGAATACTCCAGCAAAGTGTCCGAAAATATTGCCGGACAATTTTTTATGCGGTTTACCTTCTTCTTTTTCAGGGGCCTCGAAAAAGATAGATGAGGTTATCGAGACGACAACTGCCAGCGCACCATATATCAGGAAGGGGTAGCTCATCCCATAACCTGCCGCTATTACGCCTCCCACGGCCGGACCCGCAAATGTGCCAATGCGATTGATTCCACCGAACACAGAAAGCGCACGACCTCTTTGATAGACGGCTGTTACGTCGGTCATGTAGGCGTGTCTTGAGATATTCCAGAAGGAATTGCCGATTCCGGATAACATGCGCAGAAGGACTATCTGGGTAATGGTGGTGGCCCAGAAAAGGGCCAATACCGAGAACGCCACGCAGGTTACCCCCAGAATCATGACAAGTTTTCTGGAATATCTGCGCAAGAGGAGACCACTGGGAAGGTCTGCGATCAGCATCCCGATGCCATCGCCAGCCAGAACCAGGCCGATGAGCCCATAGGAGATGTCAAACGACTTCGCGTAAAGTGGCAGGATAGGGATCATCATCCCGCGTCCGAAGGATAGCAGCAGGGTGGGGAGGAAAACCGGCAGAATCAGGGGGTGGCGGTTTCGGGCGGACATGAGGCCTCGACAAGATTTAAACAATTGGCGCAGAAAATACGGCTAATCGATTGTCACACAATTTATTATGGTGAATATGATCTGTCTGTTACACGCTCCAAGCAAGTTTTAGTTTAAACACCACGGCAGCCTTTGTCAAGGACACAAGGAGCGTTGTGAACTACAGAAAGATGGGGCGAACCGGACTCGAGGTGAGCGAGATCGGACTGGGAACCTGGGCGTTTGCTTCGCGATCCTACGGTGACGTCGCTGAGTCTGACGCTCTGGCGGCCATTCGTTCTGCCCTAGAAGCCGGCATAACGCTGTTCGACACTGCGCCGCTTTACGGAGATTCTGACCAGGACGGGATCTCAGAGCGCATTCTGGGAAAAGGTCTTGGCGCTGACCGTAATCGCGTTTACGTCTCTTCCAAATTTGGGCGGCGAGCGACCCTTCGGGCGGCCGCTGAATTCAACGCGGAGGCAGCGAAGCGATCAGTGGACGAGAGCCTCGACCGACTGGGAACCGATCATATCGATGTCCTATTCTTTCACTCCCCCTTTGGCGCAACGGATATAGTCGACGATGTATGGGAGGCCCTGGCCGACCTCAAGGCGAGTGGAAAGGTCCGGTTCATTGGCCATTCCATATCGAAATTCGAGGACACTCAGGGCCTTGCCAGGGAATGGGCAACCGGGGGGCTGATCGATGTGATTCAGGTGGTATACAGTCTCATGAATCGCGAGGCTGCAGCATTGATGGCTGATCTCGGCAGCAACGGAATGGGTGTGATTGCACGTGAGTCGCTCGCGAACGGGTTCCTTTCCGGGGCGATTACCCGTGACACCTCGTTCCCGCGGAATAACCTGAACTCGCGATACTCGGCGGAAGAAATCGATGCACGTGTAGGCTACGTCGAGCGATTGAGCTTTCTGCTCCGAGGATCCGTGCAAACCCTTCCGCAAGCGTCATTCAGGTGGGTGCTGGACAACCCTGATGTAACAACCGTTCTCAGCGGAGCCAAAACCAGGGATGAACTCGAGGACACGGTGATGACTTCAGGTATGGAAGGGTTCACCGAGGACGAGCACATTCGCGCACAGAACCTCCACACAAGGGACTTCTCAGCAGCATGAATACTGAAGAAATGACACTGAATCCAGATCAGGTGCGATTGTTCAGACACAACGGTTTTCTGAAGCTCCCAACCCCCTTGCCCAAGGAGACCGTTGCTGCACTGAAATCGACTGTCCTGAGAGATATCAACGGTGCAATCGAGCCAGTTGCCCGTGACGTGGAAGGCCGAGTCAACCGGATTTCAAAGCTTGCGGCTCGGCATTCGATATTCCTGGAAACTGCTGGAAGCAAAGAGGTTATACAGCCTCTCAAGTCCCTGCTCGGCCCCAATATCGAATTGGTTAGAAACCGGCACAACCACGCCACACTCAACCGTGCTACCACCCGGACGGACAGCTTCCACCGCGACGTGGCGCAATGGACAAGAAGTCTTGTGACGGTGATTTTCTACCTCGATGCATCCACCTTCGAAAAGGGCAGCACGGTGGTTATTCCGGGGTCTCATTTACTTCCGGGCATGGATGTGCTCCACAATCTGGACCGGGAGCCGAGTATTCAGGAGGCCGATATTCTGGATCAGGCTGTTCCAGTGCCTATGCCTGCCGGTGGGATGCTGGCCATCAACAGTTTGATTTTGCACAGAATCGGGACCAACACAACCACCGAAACCAGAATGAGTATGACTTTTGGCTACCACAGTGCTGACGAATTGAGCGGCAATGACGAGAAGCGGATCCTTATTTCAGGGGAGCGTGTTTATCGGGGCAATGACCTGTAATGGACATTGAAACCAACCGCAGGAATTGAGAATTCTGCAGTCCAAATTTGCGGAACAGGAGGGAAAATGGGAGTTTTTAGACTTTGGGCCGGTGGTGACGCCCACGTAGGAACCGATCTCAGAGGCAGTGATCGGACGAGTCTCAAGGACGCCATATTACAGGCGGAAAATGGTGGAGCGGAAGGTGGCCCCCCTTTCGAATGGGACATTATGCTGGATATCGGCGACCTGTCGGGATCACAAACGCCGCCGCAGGATGATGAGGGCGAAGAGGTGGTTGCGCAATACGGCGTATCGACCAAGCATCCCAGAGAAGACTTTTACAATATTGTTGGCAATCACGATGCCAGCGGCCCCAATGAGGAATGCCAGTGGTGGTTCCAGAAGTGGGTGGACCCGATGGGAGAGCAGCCTCAGTTCTCAGGCGTTCACGCGAGCAAGCGTCCATATCCCGTTGAAGGACAATGGGATAGGTATTCGTTCCAGGTCGGGAATATCCTTTTCCTGGCGATGGGGGACCGAAATGACGGAGGCCCCCCGGTGGGGCGCGGGGAGCGGGGTGGGTTTCCGGCCGGAGCGGTCACAATGGAGACGTTCGAATGGTGGAAGGAAATGGTCTTGAGCAATCAGGACAAGAATATCATTACGGCGCACCATCATATGCTAAAAGAGACCACTGTGGCTTCTTTCGACTGGGTGGGTGTGGACGAGGGGTATCACGGGCGTTTCGAGGCAGGCGCCCCAATTGGCGCCTCCTATCTCTACTGGGTGGGCGGCAAACCGGACAGCGGCCGGTTCGAAGGTGTTCTGGAGGAGAACCCCGGCGCCTTGGATGTCTGGCTGGGAGGCCATACCCACACCCATCCAGATGACAGGATGTGCGACAGGTCGCACGTGGAGCAGAAATGGGGGACCACATTCATCAATGTTTCCTCGTTGTCCAAACACCACGGTAAGAAAAACGTGCCGATGAGTCGCCTGGTGACATTTGAAGAGGGATCCACATCGGTTAATGTGAAGTGCTATCTTCACACCAGTGATTATGCCCCGCAGGGCTGGTATGTGCCCTCGGAGCGAACAGTTCCGCTTCGCTATCCATTTTCATACTGAACACCAGGGCAGGGGAGGTCGCGATTGGGTGGGGAAGTCGTGTATGTGAGTGCGGTTCTGTTCCTGGCAGCGAGCCTGCAGGGGATCACAGGATTTGGGTTCATGTTGTTGGCGATGCCAGGACTGATCTTAGGGTATCCTGCACAAGTCGTTGTCCCAGCATTATTTATTGCCTGGATTCCTCTGGGGTCGGTTCAGATGATCCAACTCTGGCGTGAGGTAGACTGGCGGAAGCTCCTCCTGCTTTCCATTCCCGGTCTGGCAGGTCTTCCGATAGGTGTCCATATATTGAGTCTCACAGACACGCTCACCATGCAGCGAGGCATTGGCCTTTTGATGGTGGGCCTGGCGCTTATGTTGCAACTGCGGCCCGGCAGGCCATTCAAAAGGGAACAGCCCACCGTTGCCGGGGCGGGTTTTCTGAGTGGGGCCCTGGCCGGATGCACGGCCGTATCCGGACCTCCGATCGTGCTTCTGGGGCTGAAGCAGCGGTGGGACGTGCCGCGCTTCCGGGCGACCCTTTTGGCCTATTTCCTTATCCTCTCCCTGGGCGGATTGCCCTTTCATTACAATGCGGGGCTCCTGAACGCAGATTGCCTGACGCTGTGTGTTTCCGGATTCCCCGGTATCGTGGCGGGATTTTTTGCGGGCACCTGGCTGCGGAACCGGATCGCCAGCGAAGCCTTCCGGTGGATCGCCGTTGGGATGGTGCTTTTGGGCGGTCTGGTGGCAATTTTTTCATGAGCGGCCAGGGTGTTTCACTCAACCGCCAGATTCTCCGTTTGGGTGTGCCCAGTACGATTGCCACCCTTTCGGTTCCACTGATTGGGATCGTGGATACCGCCCTGGTCGGGCACCTCCCGAACGTGGCGTATCTTGGCGCCGTTGCGGTAGCGAGTGTGCTTTTCGATGTCCTCTACTGGGGCTTCGGATTTTTGCGGATGGGAACCACTGCGCTGACCGCACAGTATTACGGCGCTGGCGATCGCCGATCCTGCACACAAGTATTGTATCAGACCTCCCTTATTGCCCTTTCAGCAGGAATTCTCGTGGTCCTGTTTCAGGATCTGGTGGCTGAGACTGGTTTTAATCTTGCAGGTGGAAAAGATGATGTAAAGTATTGGGGCACAAAGTATTTCGAGATTCGTATTTTGGGCGCTCCCCTGGTGCTCCTGACCTTTTCCCTGACGGGATTTTTTCGGGGCGCAGCCGACGCGATCAGTCCAATGTGGTTGACGATCGTGGTAAATATAGTGAATCTGGCCGGTGACTACGTTCTGATCTACGGCAATTTCGGCGCCCCCGAACTGGGCGTCCTCGGGGCAGCGTGGGCATCGGTTCTTGCTGCATTTGCCGGTCTTCTTTACGGGCTGATCGTACTGGCCGTCCGCTACCGGTCTTACCTGATACAGCGGCCTGGTTCCCTGTTCGACAGGGCGAAGCTGAGGCTGCTGCTTTCCACCAATGCGAATCTTTTCGGGAGGACGGCCAGTTTGCTCTTCGCCCAGTTTTTCATGCTGGGTGTGGTGGCGAGGATGGGTGAGATTCCGCTGGCGGCCAATGCGGTGGTGTGGCAGATCTGGTCTCTGGTGAGTTATTCGGTGGACGGATTCGCCCACGCGGCGGAGACGCTTGTAGGCAATTACCTTGGGGCGAGGGACTTCAGCGCTGCCAGGCGCGTGGCCGGTCGGTGTCTCACCTGGGGATTCTGGCTGGGAATAGGGTATGGTATCTTTTACGGTCTCGCGATGGAACCGATCGGGCGCGCGTTTACGGATCACACCGAGGTATCGCTGGTGGTTGCATCGCTGGTGCCGTGGGTTGCCCTGATTCAGCCGTTGAACGCAGCCGTATTCATTTTCGACGGGATATTCATCGGCGCCAACGACACCGGGTACATTTTCGGGGCAATGGCCGTATCCGCGCTGGTCTTCTTCCTGCCCGCAATTCTGATCTGCGTTTATGTTTTGGAATACGGGCTGACCGGCGCTTGGATGGGTTACAATTGCCTGATGATTGGCAGGTTTCTCACGCTGTATCCCCGATACAGGGGGGCGCGGTGGCTCAAATCCTTCGTAAAGGAGGCCGCCTGACGGAGCCTTCCGAGGGCCAGGTGTGATCCCGTTTTTTCTTGACTTGCAGCTCCGTGGTCCATAAATTTTGGGTAATGCGATTGAAAATCAGGGGTTTATATTTACACCCAATCATCGGAGGGTATCGATGAATCTGTTTGGGAATAAAAAGGCAGCCAAGAAGGCCAAAGCCGGGGCAAACGGGGGCGGCAAGATCAGCTTTAACCGTGTCCAGATCTTTTCCAAGCCCGAGGCCGTGAATGCGGTGATGAAAGCGCTGAGGAATGAGGCCACCACCGCAGCGGTGAGCTGAATCAAGCTGAAAGCGGCCTCGATGGTTAGCGGCCGGGGTGAAGGTCAGATTTACAATTATACGATTCACAACTTCAAGAACGGTCCGAAACCGGTGATCGTGGTGAGTTTCCCCAGATCCAAAACCGGCGGAAACTTCGTCCCCGCAGACAATCCCCTGGAAACCGGTGAAGCGATCGAAATCAGCTACAGTATGGCGCTTCCTGAGGCGGACGGCAATACGCTCTACTTCACGGCGCGCGGCCTATATCTCCAGACAGCGCTCTATGTTCCAACGCAAAGGACCCCTCCAAGCCCTGGGTGGGTTCGAGGGAAGCCACCGAGAAGAAGCTGGGGGCCGCGGGGGTTAAACAAGGCGAAGAGGTTCTGCAGATCCGGATCGATCAGATCACCGTTTTCCCTAACGCACCCGAGACCTTTACTGGTGACCAGTTTGCGCCCTATATTTTTTCTCCCCAGCTCCTGGTGATCGGCGGCGGCGGTGTTTGGGCCAAGAAGGGGGGAATGGTTATTTTGACAGCATTCCCGACGATCTGGCCAAGTATCTAGACAAGCAAGAATTCAAGAAAACGATGACGGGCATAACCCTTGCCGAATTCGGCGTAGACTCCATTACAATGCTTGTGAGCGGAGATATTTTTGAGGACATCGAGCACGACAGACTCGTACCGTCCGTGAAAAAGAAACCGAATGACAATCTTCAAATACTCAACTCCTGTATGGGGTTCCTGCTGAAATTCGAGATAGCCGACGAGATCAAGGAATTGATGATGAGGACCTTCGGCCAAAAAATCGGCAAGGAGGTGGAGGTGTGGTTGCCCCTGTCGCTTGGACAGATGACGGAGGCCGAGCACCCCAAGCACAGGTGCGTTTTCCAACTCTTCCCACGGGATCTGACGCAGGAGACCAACCCTCAGCGCCGGAAGAAATACCCAGGCGTAAAGTTTGTTCCGCCCTTCACCCTGCATCCCAATCCAGAGGACCAAAATACATATCGGAAGCTAATGGTGTCCATTGGGCAACGTATGAAGGACGATGCAAGACCAGACGAAGAAAAGAACAAGCTGGCTTCGGTTCAGGCTGCAGTGTCGGCGAGGCATGAAGAGACCAAAGGCAAATACGTGAATGAGAACCTCAAGAAGCAGTTCCAGTCGCGTCAGAATGCGAAGAAGCGCAAGGAACAGGGATAATAAACCCGAATAACATACAAGACCTGGTGTAACTGGCGGATTTGTGGACTCGAACCACAAGGGAGCACCGGGAACAGAGATAGTCGACCGCCTGGGCTGAGCAAGCATTGTCCAGGCGGTTTGTTTTGTTGGGCGCGAGCAACCAGAGGATGAGTAGACTCAAGGGCCTCTTCATTGATTCGAACGGCGGATCGGTTACATTTCAGGATGTGTGTGCTTAGGGTTTGGGTACGATATCAACTTTGCAGCCCGGTCAGGTGAAAGGACGGAATGGAGACTAAAGAGAAACAGGTGAAGGCTTTGCTAGAGGATCGAATTCTGGTGATGGACGGCGCGATGGCCACGATGATCCAGGCGCACAACCTCGGAGAGTCGGATTTTCGGGGTGACACGTTTACTGATCATCACCTTGATTTGCAGGGGTGCAATGATTTGCTGTGCGTGACCCAGCCGGCGATTATCGAAGAGATTCATAGAGGGTTTCTCGAAGCGGGTGCGGATATTATCGAGACGAATTCATTCAATTCTACGCCGATTTCGATGCGCGATTATGGGCTCGAGGACCGGGTGCACGAGTTGAATATCGCAGCAGCCACCGTGGCGAGATCCGCAGCAGACGCCTATTCGGCGCTGACCCCAGCGAAACCGCGATTTGTGGCAGGAGCTGTTGGGCCGACCAATATCACCCTTTCGCTCTCCCCAGACGTGAATGACCCGGGATTTCGAACCCAGACGTTCGAACAGCTCTCGGAGGCTTATTCTACTCAGGTGAAGGGGCTGGTCGAAGGGGGTGTGGATCTGCTCCTGGTGGAGACGGTGTTCGATACGCTGAATCTGAAAGCGGCGTTGTTCGGGATCGAGCGATGTTTTGAAGATCTTGGCAGGCGGCTTCCCATTATGGTCTCGGTAACGATTGTGGATCAGAGTGGAAGGACGCTTTCCGGTCAAACTGTGGAGGCGTTCTGGCTGTCGATTTCACAAGCGAACCTCTTGAGTGTGGGCATCAACTGCGCCCTGGGTGCGAAGGAAATGCGTCCTTACCTGGAGGAGCTCTCCAGGATCAGCCCTGTTCCGGTGAGTTGTTACCCGAATGCGGGTCTGCCGAACGCCTTTGGCGAGTACGACGAGTCACCCGAGGATACCGCCGGGATGATCCAGGTATTCGCAGAAGAAGGGTGGCTGAACATTGCCGGCGGGTGCTGCGGGACCACACCGGAGCATATTCACCAGATCGCCGAGGCGGTCGCGGGCAGAGACCCGAGAGTAGCGCCCGGGCGTGAGCCGCTGTCACGGTTCAGCGGCCTGGAGGTGCTGGAGATTCGCCCGGATTCCAATTTTACGATGATCGGTGAGCGCACGAATATTACCGGCTCCAGGCGGTTCGCCAGGCTGATCCGAAAAGGAGATTATGAAGCGGCCGTGGCGGTCGCACGGGATCAGGTGGAGGGTGGGGCGAATATTCTGGACGTAAATATGGACGAGGGGCTGCTGGATTCAAAGGCAGCGATGACGACATTTCTCAATCGAATCGCGGCCGAGCCCGATATTGCCAGGATCCCGGTAATGGTGGACAGTTCGGATTTCGAGGTGATCGAAGCAGGATTGCGCTGCGTGCAGGGCAAAGGGATCGTGAATTCGATCAGTCTCAAGGAAGGTGAGGAGAGCTTCAAGGCGAACGCGCGCAAGATCAGGCAGTACGGCGCCGGAATGGTGGTGATGGCTTTTGACGAACAGGGTCAGGCCGCGAGCGCGGAGGACAAGGTGCGTATTGCCGAACGGGCCTACGGTATTTTGACTGGCGAATTGGGCATGTCTCCTACGGATATCATTTTCGACCCCAACATTCTCACCGTGGCGACGGGGATCGAGGAACACAACGGATACGCAGTCAATTATCTCGAGGCTATTCGCGGGATCAAGAAACGGTGTCCTGGAATGAAAGTAAGCGGCGGCGTGAGCAACCTCTCCTTTTCATTTCGTGGGAACGACTACATTCGGGAGGCGATGCACGCGGCGTTCCTCTACCACGCGATCCAGGCGGGAATGGATATGGGGATCGTGAACGCGGGGCAGTTGATGGTTTACGAGGATATTCCGAAGGATCTTCTGGATCTTGTGGAGGATGTGATCTTCAATCGGCGGGAGGACGCCACCGAGCGGTTGGTGACCTTTGCGGATTCGGCGAAGACAGAAGGCACGGTACGGGAAGTCGACGAGTCCTGGCGCGAGTGTTCTGTTGAGGAGCGCCTGTCCTACGCCCTGTTACACGGCAAGGGTGAATATATGGATGTAGATCTCCAGGAGGCGCTGACGAAGTATACGCCTCTGGCGATCATCGAGGGCCCGTTGATGGACGGGATGAATGTGGTGGGCGATCTCTTTGGCGAGGGGAAGATGTTTCTCCCTCAGGTGGTGAAGACCGCCCGGGTGATGAAACAGGCGGTTGCCGTTCTTGAGCCGCTGATGGAAGGGAGCGAGGCAGGTGTTGTGCAGACGCGCGGAAAAATTCTTTTGGCTACAGTAAAGGGGGACGTTCACGACATTGGCAAAAATATCGTGGGTGTCGTTCTGGGCTGTAACAATTACGAGGTGATCGACCTCGGCGTAATGGTGCCCGCGGACCGGATTCTTCGCACCGCCCGGGAGCAGCAGGTGGACCTGATCGGTCTGAGCGGGTTGATTACCCCTTCGTTGACTGAAATGGTTCACGTGGCGCAGGAGATGGAACGGGAGGGGTTTACCGTGCCGTTGCTGATTGGTGGGGCGACCACAAGTGTGAAACACACGGCGGTCAAAATCGCGCCGGCTTACTCCCAGGCAACGCTCTACGTGAAGGACGCGTCGAGGGCGACGGGGGTGGTGGGCACCCTGATGCACCCGGATCAGCGCAAAACGCTTTTGGTCGAGAACAAGGAGGCGCAGGAGCGGGCGCAGATAGCGTTCGAGGACGGTCCCGGGGGCCGGCCGCTTGTGCCGTACACGGAGGCCAAAAGGAATCGTCTGAAGATTAATTGGGAGTCGACGCAAATCGAGGCACCCGAATTTCTGAGGACGCGGTTGTTGGAGGGATTCCCGCTGGAGGAAATCGTGCCTTATATCGATTGGAGCCCGTTTTTTCACGTCTGGGAGATGCACGGCAGTTATCCCAAAATTCTGGACGATCCCGTGAAAGGTGAAGAGGCGACGAAGTTGTTCAAGGACGCGCGGGCACTTCTGGATCGCGTGGTGAATGAGCGACTCCTGGGCGCGGAAGCCGTTTACGGCTTTTACGCGGCCAACACCCAGGGTGAAGACCTTGTCGTTTATTCGGACGGCGATCGCGCGGCCGAACTTGCGCGATTCCCCACGCTGCGCCAACAGCAACAGAAGGCCACGGGCAAATATTTCGCCCTGGCGGATTTTGTGGCGCCACCCGGTGTGGACGACTACCTCGGGGCGTTCGCGGTGACCTGCGGGCTGAACGCCCTGGAGCACGTGAAGGCGTTCGAGGACGAGCACGATGATTACAACGCGATTATGCTGCAGGCCCTGGCGGACCGGTTGGCGGAGGCGTTTACAGAGCTGCTGCACGAGCGCGTGAGACGGGAGTGGTACTCGGCCGGGGAAGCGCTGGGGAAGCAGGATCTGATCAAGGGTAAGTACCGAGGGATTCGCCCGGCGCCAGGTTACCCGGCGTGCCCGGATCACACCCAGAAGCGAACGCTGTTCGATATGCTGGAAACAGAGTCCCGTACTGGAATAAGTTTGACGGAAAGTTTTGCAATGATGCCCGCGGCCTCCGTTTGCGGATTCTATTTTGGTCACCCCCAGGCGCAGTACTTTTCGCTGGGGAAGATCGGGAAGGATCAGGTTGAAGACTTTGCCCGGCGCAAAGGAATTGATGTGGAGGAAGCGGAGAGGTGGCTGGCGCCGAATCTGGGGTACTGAGGCGCACCGGGTTTTCATTTCTGAACTTGAATTATATCCGTCTCCCGTGATTCAAAGCCGGTCTTTCCGGTCGCAACAAACAGTTTCTATGGCCCTCAGGGTTGGGCGGTGCCGGGTTCTGTGCCTTCTGTGATCCAGCCTTCAGCCTCAGTGCCCTCTGTGATCCAGCTCTTAAATTGGCCCCTAAACCAATCCACGGTTGCGCTCCTGACGCACAGGTCCTATCTTCTTTCCCGAGCAAATTCTCCCTGATTTTTCTGACCCTCAGACGCACCCACGTGACCGATTTACTGGAGGCTTTATGAAGATCGCTCTCTGTCCACCCGTAAGCGAAGCACTGCGCAAACAGGTGCTGAAGACTGCGCCCGGCTCGGAAGTGGTGATGTACCCGCTGGACGAGGCCGCCGCAGAGATGGCGGACGTTGAGATCATTTTCGGGATGTTTAACGCGGAGATGATCCGCGCAGCGAAGAACCTCAAGTGGGTTCAGACGACGAGTGCCGGAATGGATATGTTTATGAAGTTGCCGGAGGTGCAGGAAGGCGATTTTAGGTTGTGCAACGCCAGTGGCATTCATGCGATTCAGGTGGCGGAACACGCGTGGGCGTTGACGACGGCATTGTTCCGAGGGCTGCACGTGTTCCTGCGTCACCAGAAAGAGCGAAAGTGGTCGGGAGCGACAATGGAGGATTTGCACGGGGCGACCGCTGGAATTATTGGCTTCGGCGGGATCGGTCGGGAGTTCGCCAAACGCGCACAGGCGTCCGAGATGCGAATCCTCGCGGTGGACGTTCAGGGAGGGGAGAAGCCGGATTACGTTGAGGCGTTGTGGGGAATCGATCGGCTGGACGATTTGTTGAAGGAATCCGATCTGGTGTTCCTTGCGTGTCCGTGGACTCCTGAGACAAATAAGCTGATCAACGCGCGCACCCTGGGGCTGATGAAGAAGCGTGCGTTCCTGGTCAACACAGCGCGAGGGCCGATTGTCGATGAAGCCGCTCTGGCGGAGGCGCTCAAATCTGAAGTGATCGCCGGGGCCGGTTTGGACGTGTTCGAGAAGGAGCCGCTGCCCGAGGACAGTCCGCTCTGGGATCTGGACAATGCGATTATCACGACACACGCGGCGGGTGGTTCGCACTACAGACCGCAGCGGACGGTGGACTTTTTCTGTGAAAATCTGAAGCGGTATATCGCCGGGGAACCTTTGTTCAACGAAATGGATCGTGAGCTGGGTTACCCGAAACTGGAGACGCGAGTTAAGTAGGAGACATTCGGTTTGGGACAGACCTTCAAAGGGCGGGCTGAGTCCCGCCCTTTCCTGCGCCTGAGGTGAACGGACGATTGAGTGACAGCCAGAGATGGTTCGGTAGATCAACTTTTTCAGAAAGGAAGGGCAATGGCCGAAATCAGGCCTTTTCGGGGGATCCGATACAATAACGATCAGGCAGGTGACGCGGGCAGCGTGGTGTCACCACCCTACGACGTGATCGACGAGAAGTTTCAGCAGGAGCTTTACGACCGGAATGAGAATAATGTCGTGAGAATCATTCTGGGGAAGGACGAGGAAGGAGACGGACCTTCTTCGAACCGGTACACGCGGGCGAGAGACGCTTTCCAGGGCTGGCTGGAAGCAGGTGTCCTGGTCAAAGACGAGGAGGAAGGGATTTACCTGTACGCTCAGGATTTCGAGGCCAACACCTCGGGTGGCCCCGTGAGGAAGTCGCGTCTGGGAATCGTCACACTGGTTCGGGCGGACGCCCTGGGTGAGGGCTCGATTCTTCCCCACGAATTCACGATGCCGGGTCCCAAGGCGGATCGGCTCGAGTTGATGCGGCACACCTGTGCGGCGTTTGGTCAGATCTTTTCGCTGTATTCCGATCCCGAGGGCAATATTCAATCCTTGCTTGCCCAGTCGCTTTCTGGTGATCCCCTGTTTACGTTTGTCGACCGGGAAGGGGTAACCCACAAGTTCTGGCGTGTGACCGATCGCGAGGTGATCGATGGTGTCGCCGCCGTGCTGTCCGACAAGCCGTTTTTTATTGCAGACGGTCACCACAGATATGAGACTGCGGTTGTTTACCGTGACGAGCGGGCGAAGGCCGAAGGTGCAGACTGGCAGGGCAAGCCCTACGGTTACCGAATGCACACGCTGGTGAATATGGACGATACCGAAGGAATGGCGATCAACGCGATTCACCGTGTGGTGACCGATCTGGGCGAGGACGGAGTGAAGCGACTCGAGTCCGGTCTGGCAGAGCTGTTCGAGGTCGAACGGAAGCCGCTGGGGACCACCGCAGAGGTGCTGCTGGAGCTTCGGAAACGGGGAGAAGGCGGGAAGGCGGTCTACGGGCTCGCCACGAGGAACGGGTCGGAAGTCCAGTATCTGACACTGAAGGATTCTGTAGATCCCAGGGCGCTCGACCAGGGGAATCATTCGGCAGCGTGGCGGAAACTCAGTTCGGGATTGCTGCAACTGGTCCTGGCGAAGGTGCTGGATCTGGACGACGAGACGCTCACCCGGGGTGAGAAGGTGAGGTTCGTGAAGGTCGAGGAGGACGTGCTGAATCTTGTCCGTGAAGCGCCCGACCGGGCAGGATTTTTTCTGAATCCAGTGGGAATGTCTGAATTGCGCGAAGTGGTTCTGGCAGGTGAGAAAATGCCGCCCAAGTCCACCTTTTTCTACCCGAAGGTCTACACGGGACTGGTGATTCAGGATTTGAATTCGTTCTAACGCTGAGGCGAGTGGCAGGAAGAGAAATCCCGTAGCCCGTTTCTATAGGTCAAATTTCCAGACGTGTGGAATTTTAGGATATTCACTCTTTGTTGAAAATTGAATCGTTTGGCCGAATTCAAAAAAAGTCTTAAAACAGTGAAGTATTTCGAAAGTCAAGAAGTGTCCAAAGCGATTCGTATTATTATATAATACTGATTAATATGAATATTATTTCACTGATTCACAGAGATCCTGGTGTCGCGTCCCCGAGATTCGTTGCGTAACTCAAAGGACGGTGAAGTCATTCTGAGCGCTGTACCTTCGGTTTCCTGGCTCACCACATTCGCGTATGCGCGAAGAATCTCCGCGCGTGAGGTGATCCACCTTGTCCCCTGGCAAAGGACTAATGACGCGTACTTCCGGGACACCATACTAAAGGTCGATACGATAAATGGGTTCCATCCCTTCGGCGATCCTGTCCAGGTTCTCCTTCACGCATTCCGCCCGCCTTCTGGAGGTCTCCAGGGTGCCTCCCGCGATGTGCGGTGTGGCGACGACATTGGGCAGTTTTAGCAGGGGTGAGTCCGGATCTGGCGGCTCTGGATCAAAGACATCGAGCCCGGCGCCTCCGATCTCTCCCTTTTCGAGCGCCCTCAGCAATGCCGGTTCATCCACGAGTCCTCCCCGGGCAACATTGATCAGACAGGCAGTCGGCTTCATCAACGTGAACCGCCTCGCATCCATATATTTGCTGGTTTCCGCAGTCAGGTGCAGATGGAGAGAAAGGAAGTCGCTCGCGGCGATGACCTTGTCCTCATCTTCAGGGCCGCCGATAAACTCCGGCTGGATTTCCTCGAGGATCTCCTGAGCGATCGGCTGAACGTCGATCCCCTGGATCCGCATTCCAAACGCTTTCGCCCGCCTTGCCAGTTCGATCCCGCTGGATCCGAATCCGATGGTTCCCAGGGTGAGTCCATCCAGTTCTCTTCCCATCGGTTCGTATCGAATTCCTTTCCGAATATTCGCCACACCCTCCACATATCTATGTGCGAGCATCAACATCATCATCAACGCCGTTTCTGCCAGGGCGGGCGCACTAAATACCCCCGGTGTGTTCGCCAGGGGAATCCCTACGCGCCTGAAGTAGTCCACATCCACGTGTTCGATGCCGACGGTGGTGACTTGCCACAGTTTGGCGTTCCTCGCCAGCTCAACCATTTCAGGCGTGCCGTTCTGGCCGCCCTGTTCCACCACGGCTTCGATACCATCGAACTGTTCTTCAAGGGATTTGGATTCGGTGAGAATAGATAAGTCGTGAGCCTTCCCCACAATATCGACGATGTCCTGACACCAGGGGATATAGGTGGCTTCGTCTGGAATGAACAGGGTTTTGATACGTCGCATATATTGTCCTCACTGAATGTAGGGGCGCACCTGTGTGTTGGTAGGATTCGTTGGATACGACAATGACGGGCCGTCTTTGTCGGGAAGTTGAATCAGTGAACGAGACGGGGACAAGGATGATTTCCCCCTGTTCAGGCCTCATTCCAATCCTCGTCGTCTAGTGGATTATCCCAGAAGTCGATGGTGCTCTGAGCGGCTGTAGCCTGTTCATTGAAAGGTGCGGAAGTGTTTTTAAAAATGTAAACGACTACCTGGGAACCCGCAGAGAGGGGAATCTGCACATCAATATTTGGACCTCAACTTCTTCCCTGAGTGCAGTATGAGGGGCATTATTCGCTTCAGAAATTTAACTTAGCCTTTCTGGCATAGATACCAGAACCATAGGCCAAATTTACCTCGACCTATGGTGGTTTACCACAGCCACTTCCCCTGAGTGTTTCAAGAGCAGCACGCCGTATTGACGGCTCTCGACTTACTCAGTATAATAACGAAAACAAGCTGCCAACACATCGCCAGATTCTGTCCCCCCTTCCCTCTTAGGGAAGGGGGTTAGGGGGTTAGGTCGCCTCCCATGTCCAAAAAAAACATCCTAATCGGCCAGAAGGTAACGCGATCCAAAGTCCAGCGTGCAAGAGACCTTCGCCATCGAATGACCAGAGAAGAACGTATCCTGTGGCAATCCCTTCGCGGAAATCGGCTAAAAGGGTTTCACTTTCGGCGCCAGAAAATTATCGACGGCTTCATCGTGGACTTCTATTGCCACAAGGCCGATTTGGTGGTCGAAGTGGATGGCCCAATTCACGAAACACAAGCAGAATACGACACCCAGCGAGATCGCATTCTGTCCAAACGAGGCTTACGCATCCTGCGAGTTGAAAATGAGTCAGTACGGAAGGACCTCTCAGGTGTACTCGCTCACATTGTCACAAACCTGACGATACTGACTCAATTTATTCGCCAAAGGTATAGTGGTTTTCTCCCCCTTCCCTCGCAGGGAAGGGGGCCGGGGGGTTAGGTCCCTAAACAACAAGCAACTCAGCCCCAATCGGATCCGACAGCACCTCACACCCCGTCTCCGTAACCACCACATCCTCCTCCAACATAAAATACGCGTCATCGGTGTAAAGCGATGGCTCTACGGTGAGCACCATGCCCTCCTCCAGAATGGTCTCGTCTGCCAGTTCGATAAAGGGCGGTTCGATGATGTCCAGACCCATCGCGTGGCCGATCCCGGAGACCTTCTCCGCATACTCGGTATAGCCCGCCTTTTTATGAATGTCGATCGATATGTTTACAAGATCGGTGATCGGAACGCCTGGTTTCGTGGCAGCAATGGCAGCCTGAAGACATTCGTACGTGACCTTGTAGGCGTCCTTGTGCGCCTGTGTTGCTCGCCCCAGGGCGAACATCCGGGTGAAGTCTGACCAGTAGCCGCGATAGACCCCGCCTGCATCGTGGGTGATGAGTTCACCCTCGGTGAGGACTCTGTCTGTGTGGCGGCGGAGACTGATGTCGCACCTTCGCTTTAATCCTGGAATGTAGGTGGCAAGGGTGATGGAGCCGGGCGCGTCCATGCCCTGTTTCATGTGTTCGACCGAGAGCAGGCTGTGGACCTCACGTTCGGTCAACCCTGGTTTGACGGTGTCGAATAGTGTGCGGTAGGCCGCGTCTGTGATTTTGACGGCCTTGCGGATGTACTCCAGTTCCGCCGGTGACTTTCGTGCGCGTGTTTTCCAGAGAATGGACGCTGCATCGGTGAAGGTCGCTCCCGGCAGATTGCTTTCGAGTTGTGTGAAGTCATCGTGCGGCATCCGGTTCCAAAGGACGCCTCCGTGTTCTGCGCCAATTCTCCCGTTCTCCAGACCGAGTTCTCGGATGGTGTCCGTGAGCAGCGCCACCCCTGCCTGAACCCGGATGGGAGGAGGGTATGTGCGGATGTCTTCGACCCAGCAGTCCAGCTCACACATTCCCGTTTCCAGCGGCGGAACCACCAGGACAGGGTCTTTATTCATCGGAAGGATCGCAAACATCGACGTGAATTTGTGCATCCACCGGTGCGTCCAGTGACCGGTAAAATACCGGTGGTTGGTGTCGGTGTTGATCAGGACGGCGTCCAGACCTGCGGCTTCCATTTCGTTGCGAAGGTTCGCCAGGCGATGTTCGTATTCTTCTGCCGTGAATTCAGCCAATTCTTCAGTTAGCATTTTGATCTCCGTTGTAGCAGGTCCATCCGACCGTTTAGGTGAGGCGATACTCCTGTTTATTTCTGACGAGCAAAATGAATATGATCCCGTGAGATACCAGCAACGCGGGTACGATGATTGCGGGGATAAAGTAGGCTGCGCCGAAGTGTCCGTTCGGGACAAATTGCACACCTTGCGCGAGGGCATTTAGCAGATCCAGTGTTCCCGCAATGTTAAATACCCACACCAGCGGCATCGCGATGGACCAGCCGAATCTCAGGGCCGCAAGTGCAATGAGTGCAAGGAAAGCAGCCAGCAGCTCACCGTAAGCAGCGGGAAAAGCGAAACGGGTATCGAGGGGTTCGGAGGTGACGCCGTGAATCAGGAAGGCCATCCCGATATACCGGAAGCTGTGAAGGAGAAGGAGGGGGACCAGCGCCTCTGCCCGGCCCCTGGATCTTGCCCAGGGAATCACATACCATCTGGTGATCAGACAAAAGTTTAGCAAACCAAATGCAATGCTGAACGGCAATATCAGGTCTGTAGACATATTTTTGGTCCTCCATTTTGGTAATCGATGTCCATGAGGCGAGGTCTCGCTAGCGCCGGGGTGATCGCCCTTTCATACTGCCACCCGCATTTCGTCCCCGGGCATCCTAATCAGGAACATCCGGGTCCCGATATGTTTATACGAGGTTAAAAAGAAATCAGATGAAAAGCTGTATGGCCTGTCATCCTAAATTAGACGCACAAGAGACCTCCTGGGGTCTGCAAATCATCAACTCTACTTTCCAGCCAACAGCTTGGCGGCAGATCAACCGTTTCCTTCAGTATTCTGCCGGAATTCAGGCGCGCATTACCGAACATCGTATTTCAGGAACGTAAGATATTCGAGGAAGAAAAATAAGCCGTTCCATATGTACAAGAGGACGATGTCGAAAAAGGCTTCCCTGAATCGTGTTGAAGCATCTGGGTAGGCGTAAGCATACTTGGGATAGTCTTCGATTTCGAAAGTGCTTCGCACCCGCAGTCCGGCGTTTTTGCGATCCCCATTTTCTCGCGCCATCGCACCCCAGCCGTAGAAGGCATATTTCGTCAATACCTTGCGATACGCCACAAGTGACTGCCAGAATCGAAGTGCTTCTTCGGCACTCGGGTGAGGAAGAGAAAGTCGGGTGCGGAGATGCGTCCTTTCAGCGGGTTTCGGTAAAGCCCCTTGTCAACCTGGCGTTGGTGATTCTCTGAGACGGGGATCTGGCTGGGAACTGCGCTTTCGAGACCCATCACCAGCCAGCTCAACGGGTGCGGGGGCCTGGCCGCATAGGTGCCGCGGCGATCGAAGTGCTCATAGTCGAAATGATCCACGATTTCATCACTCGAGGAGTTCGCGGCGAGTGCAGCTGTCGCGTTGGCGCGGTATTGTTCCAGAGCGCCCTCGAATTGTCCCGACATGACGATGAAGCTAGCCAGCAGCGCGCCGACCTGCAGTACCAGGGTGATCACGAACCTCAGTGAAAGCAGATGTGTCAGCAATTCTTTCCGAATAAGGCGTGCTAACATGTGGGGCGTCCGGCGTGGATGAAGTACATGATTCCTCAAGAAAAGAACTAGAGGGATTACACCATGTGGTTTCTATCAGGGAGTATTCGAACAGAGATGAATAGGGGCAGCAGAACGTTTGGCTTATAAAAACTAAAAATGGTTTTGGATGCGTCAGGCAGAAGTCAGGAAGGATGAGTGGAGGTTATTCAGTTGCCCCACATCTTCCCAGGACTTCAAGTATCCGCTTCAATCCGCCTTTGAGGGCGTGAGCCAGTGCGGATCTGCCTTTGGCATCTGTCGCCTTGATGTCTGCCCCGGCTTCCAGCAGCAGCTCTGTGACTTCAGCGCAGTCATTTCTCTGAGAGGCGTTCATAATGAGCGGGGTAAATCCGAGGAGATCCGAATCCTTTTTCACGTTTCGGGCATCCACATCGGCTCCTCGTTTGAGTAAGAGTTCGACTGTCGCCGGCTGGTGTTCACTTGCCCAGTGAAGCGGTTTTCCACCGTAACAGTTGATCTCATCCGCCTCGATATTCGCCCCTGCATCCAGCAAGAGCGATACGATATCCACCGATCCATTATGGCTGGGCCAGTGCAGAGGGGTGTCGCCGATCCATCCGCGCTGGTGTACTGCAAGTGGGTCCGCCTCGATGTGTTTTCGTGCCAGGTCTTTCCACCCCTGCCTTGCGGCCAGGTTCAGGGTGACGCCAAGCCCGTTCGTACCGTTGGCTTTGTCCGGTATCTCATTGAGAAAATACTCCACCACAGGCTGCTTTTCGTTCCAGGCGGCAATGATGACGGCCGGGTAGGTTGAAAGGGGATTGGAGTAGACCTCGGCCCCACGTTCGACCAGAAGCTTCACGACCTCCAGTTGTCCGTGTTTGGCGGCACTGTGAAGAGGTGTGAGCTCTTGCCAGGCCTCCGTGTCGGGATTCCGTACGTGTAACAAGAATGGAGCATCGTCCAGTTGTTGACGAACTGCATTCTGGTCGCCCATAGCAACATCCGAAAAGAATTCCTGTATGTCCATTGTTATTCTCCTGGAACAGGTTGGTCGCACCTGATGAACGCCGCCCTTCAATCCTCACGCACTACAGAATGTGTTAAGCATAATCATGCTCGCCCTGTCTGCCAAGCGCTTGTTGCAGAGCTTGCTGAACGATCTCCCGCTTGTCGTTCGCAATCACCTGGAGCGAGTTGGGCGATTTAGTGGATGCGGTCTTTCCAGGCGCCTGAATGGTTGCCGTTCGATGCATCTTGTGGTTGACTCGCAGGTGTTCAGCGAAAAAGGGGACCGCACGCGCTTCACCCAGACTGGCCAGCGCGCGCATGGGGCCATTCAAGATTCCGATGTGTACGGGCCTGGTGGCGCTATTTCCATCTTGCCATCAGGTCTGCTTCGATGTCTTTCCAGGCAATACGCTGTTTGGCTGCGGCGACCATCATGGCATAGATCACGCCGTTCAATTCCTCTGGAATGCCTTCGCCAAGGGTGAAGGCACGGACGAACTCAGCGCATTCTTCGCCGATTTTCTTGGCGATTTCATTGTTGTTCGACAGGAGCTGCGATGTGCCTGAGTCTGTTGGGTTTTCAGCGACTTTCAAGATTCTCCCATACTCTTCAGACCAGGGGTTTCGGGTTTCTTTCCCGACGAGGGAGATGTCGCTGAAACGCACGATTTCTACGATTTTAATACCCATTTTCGATATCGCGCTTTCGCTGGAATTTTCGCCCCGGTATACGATCTCTACGCACCAGTCGTGGGTGCCTTCAGCCACTGTATTTTCCGTGTCGCCGGCGTAAAGGACAACGCTGAATTCGATGCCACTCTTACCAAATGTGTCTTCCAGGTACGTGCGTGAAGTCAGTTCGTATTTACGGTTTACAGCAATGGAGACGGTGACGGGGGATTTTGGGAGTTGACCTTGTTGATTCATCAGGCACAACGCAGGCCTGTTGAATTGGGCGCTGGCGTCGAACCAGTCGAAGGTATTCAGGACGACGAGAGGGGAATTCGGATTACCGATTTGATACTCATCGAAGAGATCGTCTCCGGTGAGTCCATATGTAGTATCACCGCGAGCGATGCAGTCATCGACGCGTTGTCCGATGTCTTCTCCGCGGGCAGCGATGATTTCCAGTTTTCCCCGACTTTGTCCCGGGCGGTCGAACGATCCGTCTTCGTCTACGCCAATTTGGCGCAGGAGCTGGTTTACATACTCGTTCAGGCCGCCGCTCTTGGGTACGTAAAGTTTTGCTTTCTGCTCCTTTATAAAGAGCCCAATTTGCTCTCGATACACGCGTAGACCTCCGACTGGTAATTGATGCTGTGATATGTGCCTTCAGGGAACTGGTTCATCTTAAGGATTGAAATGGACAAGTGAAACGAATTCCAATTTGGGATGCGAGTTGACCAGGCTTTGCTGACTGTCGTGTGACCGGACGTATTAGAGCTGTTAGGCTGAGGTGTTTTTGGCGAAACACCGGATCCAGGTTCCGTTCGAGTGAACACTATCGATCTGGAATCCAGATTTGGAGATCGCTTGTTCTAGGGAATTGATGGACCAGTATGTGAACCGTCTTTCGCCATCCACATCGTATGGGACAGGTTCCCATTTCGTTCCCGATCCTTCCTTTACCGCCACGAAGAGTGTTCCACCTGGCTTTAGCACACGGTGAAATTCAGCGAGAACAGATTCAACGGCATCGCGTGCAATGTGCAAAAGTGAAGCGCTCACCCAGAGCCCATCGGCCGCGTTCTGGAAAGGCAAATTCACCATGTCACCCTTGATGTAGGGTCCTGGATAGTGCTGTTTGCCAAGTTGCAGCATCCTGGAACAGAGATCCATTCCGACCACAAAATGTCCGAGATTGCGAAGTGTCTGGGAATCGAACCCTGGTCCACAACCTATGTCCAGAATTGTGCTGCCGCGACTAAGGCGTTTGTCAAACTGGTCTATGTTGTCCTCAATCACGCTGCGATCCCGGTGTCGCTCGAAATACGCAGGGGCAATTCGCTCATAAGTCTGGATCGTATTGTTCTCTTCAGTCATTTCTTTTCTCAACGGGATGTTTTTCCATCCACCGAGTGGGACTCTGTTGTGTAAGGTATTAAGTCGACGAAAGTGCCCGGGACGTGACTATGTCTCGCGAATCTGACCGGCTCACCCCGTAGATGTGACTTTGTGCCACCGGGTGGTTCACATTACAGACCACTTCCGATTTGCGAGCAGCTTCAAGTAGGTTTTTGGTTCGTCACTCATTCGAGAATTTCCCCAGCCTTATACGACACCCGCGTTCGCCAGAGCCAGATCTTCTGCCTCATAGTCGAAGATGGTTGAGTCGTATTCCTCGGGAGGGTTCTTGCGCTCCCAGTTTACTGTGTATCCCAGGTTTGGAATCTCGCGTAATATTCCTTCAGCTTTACCCGGTCGGAGTCCATTTTCTGAATAGATATCGTTGGTCCTGAAGTCTCTGGCGTTGGGATCAACGCCCTGTGTGAGGAGTGAATAGACCTCACTTGGTCGCCTGCCTCCAACGGCATCCAGCAGTCTTCTCTCCTTGGCATTGGCCTTCTTGCGAGGTCCACGGTTTCCCTTCAACATCGATAGAACGGATAGAAGTCTACTGGCCGGGCTCATCATCCATCTCAGAATCTTCTCCGTCGCCCTCTTTTCGGATTCTTCCACGAAATACCTCCTTAGGGTGAGTCGTCTCTTTGGCCGGGCAAACGCCGCACGGGCAAGGACAGGTAGCGCGTCTGCGGACAAGTATCTCTGATGGTGTAAGACCTTGGGCCTAACCCGATTGATTGGCCGTATCCTGGGAAGAGTGTCCGGCCCTGTCCCGAACACGAGCCCGGTCCACAGCATCACCTGCTCAGCGGTCTTCATCCAGCCAATCAAGCTGGCGTTCACCGGTTCTCAGGTTTACGAATCCGAAGCCACGCGGGGGGCAGCGCCCCAAGGGACGTATGTTGCGCTGAGTAAACTGTGATGATATATGATGTGGTATATCTTGCTCCTGAGCTGGTAAATGGAAAGAAGTGTGTTCTATCCGAGCGGCTTTCGACTCTACAGTGCGCTGGGTATTCCACTCATTTGTCCTATTATCGGTTCCACGAACATTGCGGTACCGACAAGTTGAATTACCCATCATTCTACCCTTTCCAATCCTGCTCCAGTACTGCGTAGTACACCGTGTCGATCCACTTGCCGTTGGACCAGGATGCGTCTCTGAAGTGCCCTTCGTAGGTCATCCCAATCTTCTCCAAAACTCTGACCGAAGCCTCGTGAGCGGGCCGACATCCTGCCCAAATACGATGTAGTTGTAGATGCTCGAAAGCAAAGTCTACGAAACTTTTGGCGGCCTCTGTAGCGTATCCGTTACCCCAATAAGCCCGTTTGATCTCGTAACCGAGTTCACCAGATCGGCTCTTCCTGTCAATCCAAAGACCGCATTTTCCGACAAACTGTCCGGAGTCTCTGAGAACGATGGCTATTCCGAGTGGGTTTCGTTTTGGGATTTCAGGCATCCTCAACGCACGAACCCAGTTCTCCCAGTCCCCCAGAGGGGGGCCGAGTTCTCCACCACCTACGAACTGCTGGGCCTCTGGGTCCTGGCTCATTTCATATAGAAGCTGTGCATCCTCTTTTTCAAACTCTCTAAGAAGAAGCCGGCTTGTCTCAATTGGATTCATAGGATACTAACCTCTTCATTGATAACAAATATCATCGAAATGCACGAACGTGGAGGCATTGGCGTTGATGAAACGTAGTTGAGTGTCATCGGGTAGGGAAGTCCCAATTTGATTCTGTCATTTGCATCTAACGTTCGGTAGCTCCCGAAGGGGCCGAACGTAGTGGGCCGGGAACCACACGTTACCCGAAGTTGGCACGGCCTCCTTCACGGCGAAGCCCTCAATGGGGCAACATACAGCGCACGACACCACCAATGGCTTTTTCTGTCTTCTTTTATCTCTCTCCTTGATCCCCGAGTCGAGCGGTGGTAGAGCTTTAATGGCCGCAAAAAACTCCGGCGTGACATCACCCTGACGAAGGGACGACACCCAACTGTTGCGCCACTTCCAGTTGGTTCCATTCAGACCAGGCCTCCACGATCTTACCATCGGTGATTCGGAATATGGCAATCCCGTGATCCGGAATCTCCTTGCCGGTCGGTGGCACGGTCACCGACAATCCCGAAGGGATGCCTCCCAGACGCCGGTGTGAACATTCCCCGGGCAACTATAGCGCGTGACCACGAGGTCGTCCTCGGCGACCACCGTCTCTATGACTACCTGGGAGCCCGGGAATGCCTCCTGTCAACCAGAGATGAAGCTGCTGGCGCTACTTAGATCTTCAGCAAGGAATTCATCGATAAGCTCCAGCTTTCCCTAATTCCACACCTCCTACCAATACTTTAGCACCAACGCCTTGTTTAACTCAGTTTGGTTCTGCATTCAAGACTCCTCTACTCGAATGGCCATTGCTGGGAACCCATCTCGCATGATGAGTAATATCGCTAATCACTCGGGATATCTCAGTCGAGATTAAAAGAAATCAGCATACCCCATTAAGAATCGAAGACGCCCAATATGTAGCTATTCGCCGTGCAAGGGGTGATTCTTATTTTTCGTGCGCGCTTTTTGGGAGTGGGTGTCAGCTTTCTAAATTTGCGCCAATTTCAAATAACTGTGGCCGCTCACGAACCCGGACTAGGAACGAAGCCGGGTTGTGGGTGGTCGGGTTCTGGTGTTGTGCGGGAGAATATTAGGTTTAGAGCAGCCGTTTGAGGAACAGCCTGTAGCGCAGTTTGATATGGTGATGAAGATCAATGTGTACGGTGTTTATCATTTCCATCAGGCGGTGATTCCACATATGACCGAAGGTGGTTGGGGGCGTTGTGTGACGATTACGTCGGGTGCGCGAAATGAGGGCCCAAATCAAGTGGCTTATTGTGTGTCGAAAGGTGCGGTGTATTCGTTCATTGGAGCGTTGGGAAATACGTATAGCAAGCTGGGGTGTTCGTCAAAGGTGTGGAGCCCGGGCGGGCGTTAACGGATATGGTGGTACCGCGTTTTTCGCCTGAGTTTATTGCAAATCCCGGCAATCCGTTGGGGAGGTATTCAGATCCTGAGGAGGTGGCGGAAGTGATCGAGTTTTTATGTTCGGAGCGCAATACGTATACGACAGGTTCGGTGTGGAGTGTGAAGGGTGCCACGGGTTGAGAGAAATAACCATGTTATCACAATGTACATCGCTTCTTGGTGTGTCCACTATACTAAACTACATCAACATCCGTCGACGGCCTTATTCAGACGAACTACGAGATCTTCGGGAAGTGTAATCTCAGAGGCCCGAAGCGAATCCTCGAGTTGAGGGATGGTGCGAGAACCGATTATAGGAATCGTGACGAACGGCTGAGCCAAAAGCCAACCGAGGGCCACGGCCGTTACGGTAGTATCGAGGATGGATGCTGCCTCCTGCAAAACTGGGAGTAGGGCAACATTGATGTCATTGTGGAATCCGCTCTTCTTGGCTGATACGAGATCAGCTGCAAGTTTGGTGAAGTAGCCACCTGCCTGCGAGCCGAAAGGAATGGCCGCAAGACCGGATTCGCTATGCATCCTATGTGTGGGCAAATCCATCGCACACATCGTCTGATCCTCCGGCGGCCCCACGTTCATGCCTGCGAGGCTCCAACGCATCTGGTTAGCAACAAAACCGGTGAACCCTTTCGCTCGGGCATACCCCTGTGCAGCGATGATTCGGCTCGGCTGCCAGTTGGAACAAGCGTAGTATCGAATCAGGCCGGCCTTCTGGTGGGCGTTAAGCGTCTCCATAATTTCGGCCACGGGACGCGAGGGCTCATCACGATGAAGGTAGTAGAGATCGATCGTCTCTACGCGAAGCGTCTCGAGGCTTCCGAAGAGGTCGACGGCTATGTGCGCTGTGGAAAGACGCGAGTCCACAGAACCCAGGATAGGGTGAGCTCCCTTTGTCGCCAGAATGATCTGTTCCCGGTTCCCACGAGATATGAGCCAATCACCGATGATTCGTTCGCTCCTGTTCAACTCACCAGGTACCCAATTCGAATAAACCCGGGCCGTATCGAGAAAATTCCCACCACCCGCGACAAAGCCGTCGAGTAGATCGAAGGCCTCGCTATCTGTGTTCTTGACACCCAAATTGGCACATCCCAAGCAGATTGGGGAGACGGAGAGGTGGGTGTCTTGTATCGTGATGTATTTCATAAAGAAGCTGTCCCAATGGATTTCAGAGTTCGCTCACAGCGCTTCACCGCATATGTCTGTCAGCAAAATCCATATATCTATCCCAATCATAGTCTGTCACGTCGTGGCGACCTCGGCGAACGTGATAGCCTATTGTGCTCTGGAGTGACTGCTGGACCTCTGGTATCTTCTCGGTTTCCAATCCATCAGTCCCCAGCAGTCTGTATACAGGATCCGCCAACCTCGCGCCGAGGAACTCACCCCTGGGATCTGCCCACCGATCTCCTTCGGCGCTTGCGACATAAACAGGACGTGGCGCAACCAGTGCGATCAACAGATGCTGGTCCACGGGACAACTCGGCTCTTTCTCATTGTATCGCCTGAAGTTGTCACAGAACCAGTGTGGGAATGCGGTGTTGATTCGTCCGATTGTCTCACCAAAGGCCCGTCGTGACAGCGCGGCTCCGCCACATCCACTGCAGTTCGAAATGACGATAGCGAATCGTTGGTCCTGAACGCCTGCCCAAAGTGACGTTTTGCCCAGACGGGAATGGCCCATCACGGCAATTTTCTCTGAATCGATTCCTTCGTCCGTTTCAAAATAGTCGAGTGCCCTGCTGAGCCCCCACGACCACGCACCTATGGTACCCCACTCATCCGCTGCCGGAATACTGTCGGGGGAATGAAACAGCGAATGGATCCCGTTTCGATAGCCATCATCGTAGTCGGGATCGAGATCGCCGCAATAGGCAGTCGCAACCATATAACCACGATCGACAATGCGCTCGATCGGCCATCGGCTTGCCGCAGAACCGCGTGCCTCTTCTGTAGCGTGGTTGTCGACCACGCCCATTCCCTTCCCGCGCATCCACTCGTCGGACAGGATCACATCTGTTTCATCTGTGATCGAGTGGTTACCTCCAAAATTCAGCCCAACGAACCCGGGCACAGGTCCCTCTGCATCTTTCGGCACATAAATCAACAAGTCCAGATACGGCCGAGAGTTACGATCGGTGAAATACATCCGAACTTCCTTGCGCCTTGCCTTTCCACCGCAAGAGTCCGCCGCAGACAGGAGTTCGAATCGCGACGCCACCGCCCTGTTCGGCGTTTTTCCGTAGACCTCCGTTTCGAACAGGAAAAGGACTTCTGCTCTCCGCTTGCCAAGCCAATCAGCGGCGGACCTGACAGGAGCGCCGTCATTGAATACAAGCGGGTCGGGTAGCGTGTACTCTGGGACGAGAGATTCGTCGTAGTTAGCTTCGGACATAGCGCTCTCAAGAATAGGGTGACTGTGGGAAAGTGGGAGGTGGCTGGGGGCAAGTCAGAGGCCTGAACCTTGAACCAACCGCGGGTTAATCTGCCGTTTGCCTGACACCTTTGATCTCAGGCCAGGATTCGAACCCTCACCCGGACTTAGGAGACAAACCCTCTATTTGTGAAATTTCATCTCCGATTCCTTCCCAGCTTTCTAAAAACGCAAGGATATCAAGATTCAACTTCTCAATTGATACAGAGCATTCAACTAGTTTCACGGGGTCAGTGGCATTGGCAGGATCGTGCAATTCGTCTTCCAATTCAGCCTTGCGTGCTTCAGCCTTTTCTATGCCGCGCTCTACTCTAGAAAAGGACTTTCTGAGGGTTTTTAATTGTTGGCGCCTGATCTTATTGTCACTGGGTGACCGTGGTTTATCAATGATCTCAGGGGTATTAAGAGAGCTCTGGAAGGCTGTCAATTGAAAGGTGTCGGCAAACACCTTTACCGTTCCATCACCAACAAGATAGATGATCTGATCGCAGACTGTGTCCATAAGAAAGCGATCGTGCGTAATGAGCAGTAGCGCACCTGAATAATCCAGCAGACTTTCTTCAAGAACTTCTAGAGTGGGTATATCCAGATCATTGGTTGGCTCATCCAGGATAAGAATTTCCGCTGTTTCGAGCATCAGGTTGGCCAGCAGGACCCTTGCTCTTTCGCCCCCGGACAATTGAGAGACCGGTAGTTCAAGCTGTTCTTTTTGGAACAAAAAACGTTGTGCCCAGGCACTAATATGAAGCGGGTTGCCCCGAAAAATGACAGTATCTCCATGTGGCACCAGGGATCTCTTTAAGGACAGGTTCTCATCAGGCAATTCTCGATTTTGATCCAGGGTGATAATACGCACGCCCTGTGCTACCTCCATCTCACCCTGGTCTGGTTTTAGTTCACCCCTTAGAATATCTATAAGACTACTTTTGCCACTGCCGTTTGCCCCCATGATCCCGATTTTCATACCGGGAGATAGAAGAAGTTCCAGATCTTTGAAAAGAGTTTCGCCCCCACGGGTTTTGGAAAGACCTTTGGCATAGAGCAGTCTCTTTGAACGTCTGTCGCCTGCTTCAAAGTTTATTCCGGCGTCGCTTTGCAGGTTGTTACGACGCTTCATCTCTGTCAAATCATCAATCATTCCGTAGGCTTTATCAATGCGGTACTTGGCTTTTGATGTGCGGGCCTTGGGACCGTGACGCAACCAGTCGATCTCCCTTCGAACTTTATTGGACAGGCTCAGTTCCTCTGCCCGCTGATCACTTAAATATCTTTCCTGATCTTGAAGGAATTGAGAGTAGTTCCCGCGGACCTTGAGGAAGCCCTGTTTATATCGTGGATCCAGATCCATAATACTGTTACATGTGTTTTCAAGAATAAAGCGGTCATGACTGATGAGCACGAAAGCGAATTTGGCCGTTTGAAGCAAATATTCCAGCCAAAGAATGCCCTGTAGATCAAGATGGTTGGTGGGCTCATCCAGGAGAACTAAATCGCAGCCCTCAGCTATGGTGGCTGCAATCCCGACCCGCTTTTTCCAGCCTCCAGACAAAGTCCCGAAAGCCAGGTCAAGATCTGGAAATTGAGCCTGTTCGTTAAGCTCGTTCAACTTTATTTTAATCTCCCAATCTTCCATATGATCAGGGAAATGATTCTGGAGTATCTGTCGGATGGTGGACCGATTATCAAAAACATGAATCTGAGGCAAATAAGCAATCCGGGTCTTTGAGCTGACTGCGAGCTCACCTTGATCGATTGGTTCAAGACCGGCCAGAATTTTTAGCAAGGTGGATTTCCCGGCTCCATTCGGACCTATCAAACCTATACGCTCACCCTGGAGGATACCCATACTCAGATCATTAAAGAGCAAGGTGTTGCTAAAGGACTTATGGATGTTCTGGGTAGAAATAAGCACGGAAGGAGGCATATGAAGGGGTTTATCCTATTCTATTAATGCTACTGGTAGCAGGTGACTGAAATGAAGTTGCCTATCAATATATAGTTTTTCTCCTGATTTTAGTGCTTCCTCTAGAAGTGCGACGCGGCGGATAGGTGATGAGCCGGATTGGCGCATTGTTTGCGTTTTTGCCTTTTGCAAACAATGTGACAAAGGACTCTGTGCTAAAGGTCGAGGGAGCGCAGTGACCGAAGCGAAGACGCAGGGTTACAGGCTGGCGGCGCCTCCGTCACGACGAATCCATTACAGGGGCGGAAATACAGTGCAAGCCATAGAAGAAGGTTCTCTTTTTCTTGTTTCAATACAAGATTACGAGAAGGGGTATATTTGCCCACTGAGTCCCTATTTGCAGATCAAAAGATGCTTATCTCTCAAACTTGTCGGCGGGAAGAGAACTGAAAAGATCCGCGTAGTATTCTGGACGCAGACTTCTCTTGTAGCGGGTTGCTTCATCCACGTTCTTGAAATCAGAATACTCGACCGATGGGATGTCCTTGGACCTGAAACTCAAATCAATCGGTGCAATGACCAATTCTCGCTCCTGACTGACTTGATGGCATATTTCGCCCTCTGGGTTGTAGATGCAGGCACTAGGAATATCGGGGTAATTTTCTATTGTTGAGAGATTACGGTTTGCCTCAATCATCCAGAAACCGTGATCCATGCAACGGACCTGCGCTTTTCTTCTTACGTGATCAATAGAATATGGTCCGTCTGTTAACGTAGGCCAGAATACCAGTTCTGCGCCTTGCAGAGAAAGAGCCCGTGGAATTTCCGAAAAATGAATGTCATAGCAAATAAAGCATCCCAACTTGCCCCAAGGGCGATCGATTACCTGTATGGCTTCGCCGATTTCCAAGCCTTGTGTACGCAACTCAAAGAAGTGGAACTCCTGAAAATTCCCAACTATTCCATCTTCCGGATCTATTATTGCGACAGCGTTATATGCGTCTCCCTTCTTTCCCTCTTCAATAAACGGACACCAGATTTCAATATCATGTTCTTTAGATAAAGCGATAGCCCACGCTGTGACAGGCCCTTCCCCTGGGATTTCGGCTGCCGCTTTTGAGCTTATTCCGGTGCCCAGGATTGAAAAATATTCTACGAAACCAATGGCATCCGCACCGGCTTCTTTTGCCTTGCGGGTTAAGGCTCCAGCCCGGTCGAGAATGTCCTGTTGGGATTGCTTCAGAATGGTCCAATTCACTATGGCAACATTCAGTATCCGTTTGCTCATTTGAACTCCTGTTCCGAGGGAACTTGTGGTTCTGCGGAAAATCCGGAATTTGGATTTTGAATAGTGTTTGGTTGTTGTGCACGATTGCCGGGGCGGTTGGGTAATTTAGCGCCGCTTCCTGTATCGTTCGGTGGGAGGGGGGGACGCAGCTTTGTGTTATGCATTGCTGACGCGGTCCCTTAACGGCGAAGCCCTCGACGGGATGTTATGGAACGCGCACGTTAGACATTCTGGTTTGTATCCAAATGGATCGACCCCTGCATACCCAAACCGCCCAAATCATCACTGTGTTTCTGGTTTCTCCATAAGCCCAGACAGCCAATGCACCAGATTGAGAAGGAACTGAGGGTTCTGAGATGCGACAGGTGTGTTCATTCCCATTGGACGCCTATTTCGTCCTGCAAGCTGTGCAGTGAACATTGCCGCTTCTCCAAAAAGAGCGACGCGCCCCTGACCAAAACGTTGGGCGGCCCCCTGAAACCACCCTCCAACACGAACCTGAGGTGTTTCGGAATCAAATTTACCGGCAACTTTGGGCATAAACGAGACTGCGTCTGGTCCGAAGATGAGCAAGCCCTCAACGTCCGTATCTGCCCGAAATGCCTGTCCTGTGAAGGTCGCCACCGAGTCAATCCTTTCAGCGACGGTTAGACCATTCGTAATGGGATGATCAGCAAGAGATCCATCTGAACGCCTAAAGATCATTCGTCCTCTGACATAGCAGTTATTGAACTGCACCTCAAACACTGACGCAAGATCCGCTGCGGAAGCGCCTGTGGGTGGCTGTTGGTTGGGGCTGGGACTGGGATCCAAAGCGCGGTGTTATCGGCGGTCGCGGTTCCACCCTTCATCCTCGAATGATCAGGGCGTAACGACAGGAGTCGCAGCTGTCGCATGTCCACCTATGATTCATTTCCTCGGGATAGCTGTTCTCGAAGTCTCTTATTGTGTTTCTTCCTCTCCCTCGCAGCCTCGGCAGTTTGGCGTTTCTCGGCTTTACTCCGTTTGTAGTTCAAGATCTTTTCCGTCCAAGCCAGCTTGATCTCGTTCAGGCCTGCAGTTCCTAGATCGCAAGTCGCTAGCGATTCCAACAGGACAAAGGTGTCCTCTGGAGAACCTTCAATCAGATTTCCCGCAAGAGGTACGACCATAGGGTCCTGACCCTGGCCGAAGGACTCATGTACACTGTGTATTAGCCTATCAATGGTCACCATTTTTGGTGACCATCCTTGCGCTTTTGGATACTCACTTAGGTAGGCCTTTACCGCAGGTAGCGCTCGAGGACCATGTACACGACGATGCTTGTAGGAGTTCCGATATGTTGTCCACCCGGTCGACCATCCACAGTCCACACATTTAACCGGGGACCCCTTCACCTTCTCTCCATCGAGTTCGCCACCGCATCGCCAACATCCTCGCTCAGAAACACGCCGGATGTCCTCACACCTCACGAGTAGCGTCATGCCTACTTCATCCAGTACGGACTCGTCTTGGATTCCTTTGGCATCAAGTTGGTAGAGTCGACGGAGAAGACCTGGAGCAAGGCGAGGAGCCCACTCTATCGAGCCGGATCTGTCTTCCTGTTTGAACTGTAGTGCCATGCGTCTCCTCGGTGAATGGCCAGCTTTTGATTCTTGTATGGCAGGTGGCTTTGGCGATTGCCGATAACGATTCAGGTTTCCAGACGCCTGCCAAAGGTGGGTGCATCGTATGCCGAACGACCAATGGGAGCGAAGCTGAAACCCGTTGTTAAGACCCCATGTCGGCGCGTTTGCCAGGGCAGGCAAACGTGCTTTGGTATGTAACCGGCGTTTGAATAGCGAGGTTGTCTTCAGGCCGAACTGGTGCAGTAGACCACCTGCTCGGAAGTTCTGGGTCAACCCCTAACCTACGCTCATGAGCCTCTTAGCCGATCCAATAGGCCCTTCTTACGTTTGCGCGACTTTGAGGGAGCGGGCCTGTCCATCTGTGAACGATAATTCTTCGTAGTCAAGATCTTGGAGCTCCAGAACTCGTGGAGGCTGGGGCCCCCCGCCCGCTTTCGTATTGCCCAATGGTAGTGGCGGGTGTCAGCCGTTCTGTCGGTGCCAATGGCCACGCAGCGCCCTAGGATCTCCGAGTCCGCATACGCATCGTGGAAGGCTTCGGCGTTGTCCAGCAGCGCCGGAGGAAGATCGGACCCTGTTAGATTGTTGAAGGTGTCGATGAATCGATTCGCCGCCGCAGCTACGGAATCCTCGACGCGCCAGTCAAACCTTCGCAGGGGCACGTCACCGAGGCGAACCGGACGAGCGGAATAGAGGACAGTTGACTCACGGCACGCGACGACTGTAATGGGATCCATTGTACGGAGGGCTAGTCCGACCAGGGAGATGTCGTCCTTGTGTTCCATAGATTCCAAAGCCTTTTGAGCTAGGACATCGAACGTCCAATCTGAGACTTCAGTGGTCCTAAGGGCCTCAGAGATCGGGTCCCAGGCCCCGGGCAGCAGGTAGTCGTCATCCAGATGCTGCCCGTACAGGCCCGATCGTGTGATCGTGTCCAGGATGCTGAAAGATTCAGTAGACGTCACGGAGGCACGCTCATTCGACGGTCGCCTCTGTAGCGCCCGTAGCAGCTTGAAGTATCGCTGAAGTTCAGGCGTTTCGTGGTAGTACCCCTCGATCGGTACTTCGGCTTCCTCTACACCCAGGATTCCTGCAACCGTCTCCGCGGCACCGAGGAGCACGTCCGTCTCGAAAACGCGCATGCCTGATCTGTAAAGGTTGTCGAGCCCAAGAATTAACACTCTGTTATCCACAACAAGAGCGCCGTTTGACTCCCAGACCTTGCCTTCGGTTGGCCGGGTGGTCGCCGACGATGTGGCGGACGAGGATCCTCCTGATTCTTGCGGTTGCCGGGTTTCCTTGGCCCTCTGCCTAATAAGGTCAACGGCACGGGCGACTCGGGTGGTCTCATCCAAGTCGCTGAGTTTGTCTGTGGCCACCGTCCGAATCCGCGACAGACCCAGAATCCTGTTTCGCGTTTGAGGCCACTCGTTCGTCTTCGTGGTAGGTGCTTGGACAACCCGGTGCAGATTCCAGTTTGAGTGGAGCTCTCCAGACGCAATGGCCTCCTCGATCATCTCCGCGAATGCTGACCTTAGCCTGGTGATCTCATTGAATTCTCTATCGAGTTCGCGTGCTCGTTCGTCATTCATAATCTTCCTCTCTTCCTGGAGTACAGATGAACTGAGGTCTTTCGTCGCCGCTCCCATGGGTAACCAAGTAGTGCGCGACCAAGGAGAGACCCCACGATCGCCTGCAAATCGTCCACGTTACTTTAGATCTCACGAAGCCGATATAAATCCGCTGACTCGTACGAAGCCAGCTATAAGCCCCAAACTTGTGTCAGGTTCTCCCCAACTCCTTGTTTTTGTAGTACTCCGGCCTACCCGCAATTCACGACATAAATGACAGCATCAGTTTCGATTCTGGAGTCAACAGGGCCACAAGGCGCTCTGATCGGCCTAGGGATATCCACCTTCCCGACACCGGCATGGGACTTAACGATTTGAGGCTGCGAAGGCGCGAAGCGCTGAAAGGTTGTGGGTAGATGGGATACTCGCAGCGTTGTTGTTACCTGAAGTTGGCGTGGTCTCTTTCACGCGAAGCTAAAAGGGGACCCAAATAGAATGCACGGTTCTTCTTGTCTTTTTCCCTCATAGCTACACCATCACGGCGTGCAGGCACAAATTCGATCAGAATCTGATAAATATCGAGTATAGAGGTCTGCCGGTGTTATTTGGCCCGATACCTACACCTAAACTGGTGACTGGCGTGTGCAATACCTCTCGATCTGCTATACCGAGTGCCTGGCTGAGGCCGGGATAGAGCCATCGGTGGGCAGTGTTGGGGACTCCTACGACAATGCTTTAGCCGAAACAATCATAGGCCTCTTTAAGACAGAGATCATTCATCGTCGTGGACCCTGGGCTCACCTGGAACACGTCGAATTCGCAACCCTCGAGTGGGTAGACTGGTTCAACAACAAGCGACTCCTGGAACCGATCGGCAATATCCCACCTGCCGAGTTTGAACGACTACACAACCAGAATCTTTACACCCCAGCGAGAGTGGCTGGACTCACGTAACTGAGTCTCCGGGATTCCCGGTACGATTCACCATCACGGATTTCCTCTTTCTGCGTCGTCACCCAGAACCCGGGGTTAGGCGCGAGCACTCTCACGTCAATAAAGGCGGCAATCAGAATGCCTGCGCCGAAAGCCAGTATGTCCAGGGGATCGAACGTCACACCAAAGACATAAAATCCGAAGTATTGGCCGATCTCAGAAAGGGTAGTCAGAGAGAAGACTATCCCTGCCTTGACGTACCATTGTCGTAGCGGCGGAATCTGTGACTAGCCAGTCGTCAGAAGGAAATACCACGCACGAGGAAGGACGAGATCCGAAAGGTAGCTGCACTACAGGATGTACATCTGACCATCAAAGATCTGCCCTAGCCTGAATATGTGCATCGAGGCGAGGATCTGGATGGCAACGATGAGGAGTTGTTTGAGGGCTGAATGAGGCACAACCGGACTTCGTTCTTCTCATTTTACTGTAGGTGCTCTCTTGAGGCCAACGCTCCCCGATGGGGCTTAGGCTACCTGCCATCTATTACTTTCCCCTAATGGCGAGGTGACAGGCTGGTTGTGCGGGGGCAGGCTGCACTTGCGTATAACGTTCGCCGTCCCAGAACCTGACCGAGGAACGAGAGGAGGTTAGATCGGAGCGACCGGAGCCGGGAACGGTCCTGTTATGGATTGTGCCGCTTGCGAGTGGTCAAACCCATCACGGGGCGACAGTCAGTCGTGTGATCTTTGCACTTTATGTTTTTCGCTTTTCCAAAAATAAAATAATGGCCGTGTGGTTCAGGCCGTTGGTTTAGACCACACATAGTAAATAAAGTTATGGGTTTGGCACTCAGATGTCTTCACGACACGTAACCCCCCTTCCTCAATCATTGGCGCGAAGTCGCCGATCGAGGAACAATCCTTGTTTTCTTGGATGATTACATTCGACTCTGGGCTAAGGAACTGACCGACGTTCGCATAAAAATCTCTGTGTAACTTCCATTCTGGGTCCTGGTAGATCAGTTCCGGTCCCCAGAGCAGTTCCTCATCGGTTCCCGAATGCGGCGGATTCCCAACAACAAGATCCCAAGCCTCAGACTTTGGAATGTCCTTCAGACCGTCGGAGATGTAGACGTCGACACGGTCTTCCAGTTGATTGCGACGCACGGTGTCTCGGCAGGCTTCTACAGCGGCCTCGTTTACGTCTGCCAAGCAGAGGGTTTCGCACAGTCCATGAGCCAGCAAGGAGAAACCAATGAATCCAGGACCAGCGCACCATTCGAATAAACGGGTGACCTTGCCGGCTTGATGCGGCAGGAACCGTAAGTAATCCTGTCCGTATCTTTCTCCTCCACCAATAAGGTCAGAAGTATAAGAAACCGTTAAATCGCCGTACGTTTTGAAGTCGTAGTCCAGTGTGCCAGCCATATAGTCAGTCCAGACATAATGAGATGAAAAGTGAGGTTAGTTTGCTCCCTTATATCTTCCCGCAGCATACAAGAAAATGGCAAGGGATTTCTCGCCCAGAGGAGGAGGGGGCTGTTGTTTTTGCTTTTGCCCCCCGTTGATTTTTAAATTCTGTTCTTCAAGCTACATTTCGAATAACGGTTTGAATGCCCGAGGCGGCTGTGCATCGGAAAGTAGGTCCCTTGTTTCGCTTCAGACCAAGTGCATCTGAACTTCTTGATCCAGTCTTTCAGCTAAGATTTCACGGGTAGTTTCAAGGTCGTATCTAGTTTGTAGGTTCATCCAGAATTGTGCTTCAATAGAAAGCAAATGGCCCAGTCGCAAAGCTGTATGTGCTGTGATTCCCCGTTTTCCATGCACAATCTCATTGATTCGACGCGGAGACACACTGATTCCTTGAGCCAAATGATATTGACTCATCTCCATGGGCTTGAGAAAGTCTTCAAGCAGGATTTCACCTGGATGAGTTGGAATGCGGTTTTATGGTAACGTGATTTGACTCCATGGTGACAGAAGAGTGTAACATCAATGATAGTCGATCAGGGAAATCTGGTGTGCAGAATTGTCTGACCATTCGAGGATGAATCGCCATTGATTATTCACCCGGATGATATATTTCTCCTTCAATTTTCCTATCAAAGCCCCCAAAGGATTGCCCGGGGGGGCACGTAAATCCTGAATGCTGTTGCCAGAGTTGAGCACGTTCAGTTTCCTCAAAGCTGCTGGGAGAATATCACGGGGAAATCGACGGACTCGGCTTGTGGGTCGACCATGATAAAGATCTGCCGTTGCTGGATCACCAAAGGATCCAATCATGAGACGTTATCAGGTCGAGCTTGCTCGCTTTCACGGTATCCGTGTAGAATTTACATGCGTTCGGCTTACAATTCAACCTGGAAATGGATCGGGTTCGAGAAGTTTGCTAGTTTTTGGCTTGAGGGTTGAGGATGGGGTTTCTTGCGGGCTTTTAGTGTCTTTTCCGCTGTGCCGAAGGCCAAGCCGCCTGGTGCAGTGTAAATGTACCTGTTATGCGTTGTGCCGCTTGCGATTAGTAAAACCCGCAAAGGGGCGGCAGTCAGTCATGTGGCCTCCATTTTGATGGTTTCGTCTTTTGGGGTGTGGCGACTTTTCTTGAAATTCATCAGTCTCATCACTGGTGAATATGCCGCACGGGTCTTGAGAGATCTGGCCACCTACTTCAACGAAGCCGGTTGGTCCATTCAGCGCGTGCTGACCGATCTGGGCAGCGAGTTCAGGGCGAGTTCAGGGCCAACTTCGACGAGGCCTGTGATGAACTCGAAATCAAGCACACACGAACGAAACCGCGACACGCCTGGACAAACGGCTTAGTAGAGCGTCTACAGGGCACGATCCTACACCAACACTGGAGGATCGTGCCCTGTAGACGCTTCTTTACAACACGCCAACAACTCGAGAGTCGCTTCAACGGTTCCTGCTCTACTACAACGATGATCGACCACACTTTGGCTACCGGACCAAAGGACCCACACCCTCGGACATCGTCTGGGGCGCCAAAGGGAGAAGCTAAAGTGTCAACACCCGGTCAACATTGGACGACCTGGTCTAGCGTATTGCTCCGTGGGGTAACAGCGCGTGCACACCACGAGTCCCATTCACAACTTGCGTGATTCTCATTTCCACACCCAGACTGGCTAGGGCGAGCGCTTCTTTCCGTTGCATATCGAACTGATCGGACATCAGGTCTAGCATGGCTTCAAGGGCCAGAGCTGTCGCTTCATTAAGGTCCTCATGCAGACCCAAGGTAATCCATGCATCGGCTGTTTTGGCGCGGGGAGTGGCCAGCCTCATATCATCTCTTAAGTAGAATGTCAGATCTACGAGTTCCATCGGACACTCGATTGCAATTGCAGAGACCTCACCGTCACCTTGTGCAGCGTGACCATCGCCAACTGAAAATAGCGCACCAGGGACATGGATTGGAAGGAAGAGTGTAGTTCCTGCGATAAGCTCCTTGCAGTCGAGATTACCTCCGCAAATACGAGGGGGACCTGTTGGATGTATCCCGGGTTCATTCGGGGGCATGCCCATAACTCCCATGAAAGGGCGTAACACAACAGTATGTCCATCTTGGTTCCGTCCAACCATTGTATCTGGATCCAGGTCCCAAAGCAGGTGGTGCCTTTTACCTTCGCTGACGTTAAGTCGCGTGTTTAGTCCGCCTTTGGTTCCCCCAGCGAAATTCCAACCCCACGTCCCTGGTTGAATTCTATTGATCTGAATTTCGAGGACCATTCCGGGTTGAGCATTCTTGACCTCTACCGGACCGATGAGCGCGTGGCCATTGTCCTTGCCGTCCATCTTCGGGGTGAAAACCTCTGTAGGAAATCCAGGTTCGGCGGGTCGTGCAATTCCCCAACCCGCATCAAGTGTCTTGAACCTGACGGTCTCGCCAGAATCGATGATTAGTGCGGGCGGCAGTTCATAAGAAAAGTGCCCATGCAGATTGCTTCGGTTTGGGTGAAGCACATGAATTCTCAAAGAGATTCTTCTTTCGGTGCGCGGCGTTTATAACCACGACATCACGACCGTCTCCACTGCTCCACATTTCCGCTAACTTCAAAAGTGTGCGACGCGGGTGTGAATCGAAAAACGTTCACCATCAATAAGCAATAAGAATGGCCAATCGATGAAGTATTTTTTGCTATTGCCCCTTTAGATTTTTGAGTTCTGTCCTGCAAGCAGCGTGTTAAGCGATGACGCGCGCTGCATTGGGGGCGTGCACGGATGGCACGCATTAGAGCGTTTTTCTGTTCTGGTTCTCAGGTTTCTTGAAAAAGTCTGTTGTCACTTTCTGGTGGCAGTTTAGAAAACTGCCCAAGAATTAGCGAGGACAACATCGCCTTTCCAGTATAACGCAGCAATCACCTGCGTGCGAAGCGCGTCTGGCGCATTGTATGTTATGTGTTTTCAGTTCGTCTGTGGCCCCTTTAGTATCCTGGGGGTTGCCTGCAAGGACCGATCAGCGCTTCAAGTTGCTCGGCGATCCGGAGTAATTCTATTTTTCCCCAACGACGTCCAACGATCTGAAGACCGATCGGTAATCCTTCTGCCGACTGCGTCATGGGAATCACCACAACCGGTTGGCCCGTCAGGTTGAATGGTGTCGTGTAGGCGCAACCAGCCGTCCAGTACGGTACCGGGTGTCCGTCTACGTCGATCGGGGTACCGACGTCACAACGTGGCGTGGTGTTGAATCCTCCAAGGACCAAATCCCGTGCCAATGTGTTGATCGGAGGATTCCCTGCGTCCACGGAGAAGATGATCAGAGCATCCGCGCGCGTTCGATGCGTGGCTTAAAGACGCCTGCATCGGTGCAAATGGACACTCTGCCACACCGAGAATGAGAGGTACAGATCATTGAGTCTCGTCGTATGCGCTTTCACGACGATGAAGTTATGAGTATGTTCTCCCTCCAGTTAATAGCAGTATCCAACGGCCTCTCCCTTATTGAATGGTTTGAACAACCTGTTCCAAGACGAAGAGCCGCTTGTCCACGATCGTATTCCGGATTTCCAGGTGAATAGATGACGCTGAATGTCTTTCTGCTGGTGCTTATTTCCGCGGTGCTTCACGCATTGTGGAATTTCGCGGCTCGCAAGGCAACAAGCACACTCTGCATTCTGTGGCTGGGGGGGTGGCTGGCGTGTCTGCTGGTGCTTCCGCTTGTACTGTGGTTGCCGATTACGATTCCCGATTTAAGGGCCGCGCTCCCGTTCCTGATCGCCACGGGTGTGGTTCACGCGGCCTATTTTGTCTTGCTCGCGCTGGCCTATGAAGAAGGGGATATTTCTTTTGTATATCCCGTGGCCAGGGGAACAGGTGTGGCCGGGACGGCTGTTGTAGCGAGTCTGGTGATCGGGGAGCAGCTTTCCGTGTGGGGCATCGCGGGTATTTCGGCCATCGCCCTGGGGATCATTACTCTGGGTCTGAAGCAGTTTTCGTTTCGCGGAAAGGCCAGGTCTGAGCTCTATGCGCTTTTGGTTGGGCTGACGATCATTCTCTATTCGGTGATCGACAAGGCGGGGGCAGGATTGATCCATCCCGTCCATTATATCTTCGGGCTCTTTCTGATCTCCAAGCTGCTCCTTTCGCCCTATATGCTGATTGTGAGAAGGGATGAGACCTTGCAGGCATGGAGAACGATGAAGCGCTATGTGTTCCTGATCGGACCCGGATCGATGATTACTTATCTGATCGTGCTTTATGCGATGCAGTTCGGGAAGGTCAGTTATATAGTCGCAACGCGGGAGGTTTCTGTGGTGATTGGGTCTGCACTTGGAATTCTATATCTGAATGAAGAGATGTCGGTATGGAAGGGTCTGGGGATTGTGATTATTGTCGGTGGGTTGGCCTTCGTCAAATTGGCTGGGTGAGATTACCTGACATCAAAGGATACATCCGTTCATGTATTGTATAATCGTATTCAGGATATTGTCGTCATGGGCGGCCAAAAGGATCCAGCGGTTGCCCGATTGAGGGTCAGAAAATCGCCAGATTTCGCTTTACACCCATCGAGGGGTTAGGTATCATGGATTCTTCTGTTTCTGACCATTCCTGAACGCCGTCCTACTTCCCCCGATGATGGTTCGGGTGGACGAGATCTGATCGCATAAACTATGGCTGATAAAGAAGTTTACGTTGTTCCCTTCTCCCGAATGATGCTTTACGGGCTGGGCAATCGGGATGTATGCTCGTCCCGGAGCGCACAGGTTATTTCCCGCACGCTTCACCTGATGGAGGTCCGACAGGATCTCCATTTTCTGCTGGAAGACGCGAACGCGCTCCAGAAATATCTTGTTGCACATCCCGAGTTCGCAGAGGCTGTTCGTTCAATGGTGAGTGAGGGCCGGTTGGAAGTTGGTGCCAACTGGGTGACGATCTGCCAGAATCTGCAGCTGGGGGAGGACCTGGTAAGAAATTTGATGAAGGGCGCGAGATTCTCTGAGGAGGTCCTTGGAAAATCCGCCGAAACAGCCCATTTGGGAGATGCATCAGGACTGACGCCACAGTTCATTCAGTTGGCCGGAAAAGCAGGATTGAAGGGTGTAGTCACTTCCTTACCGATTAGGACAGAACGCGCTGTGTTTCACTTTGTTGGTCTGGACGGATCGTTGACGAAGGGATGGAGCGCAAGATTGGGGTCGGAAGCGCTGTGGGCCGCGACTCAGGGTCCCCAGGGTCGGAGAAAAGCGAGGACTGCCAGAATCGTAGCGGGAATGGGCGGAGATTCACCCAGGATGCCACTCCATTGGGGCGGGGGATTGACGCAGCCATCGGAGGACGCCCTGGAGCATTTGGCGGATTGGTCGGAGAATACAGAATTTCAGGTGAATTTCTGTACCGCATCAAGTGTGATTGAGTCGCTGAAAGGGACCGTGGAGTTGGAGGAGGTGAAGGGAGAATCACCTTCTCTGGCTCCCTTTCTCGAGTCTGTTTACCCGGGCATCATCCCGCTGCAGGTTCCTGCAGTAAACGGGCTGCTTGTGGCTGAGCAGTTTGCTGGGATGGCTTCGTGGATGACAAATCATGTTGACCCGCGTGGTGCCCTTTCTGACGCATGGTCGCTTCAACTCGAGTCGATGGATTGTCATTACGAGGGCTGCGAAGCGATACGGATTTTGAATCAACGGGCGGGGGATCAAGAGTCAGTGATTCAGCGTGCCAGGCGGATCAGGAGCGATGCCCAGGGCGCAATTGCGGAGCAGGTTTCTCCAGGCAACGGACCGGCTGGCACTTTGCCGATCGTGGTGTTCAATTCCCTCGGTTGGCGCCGGAGCGATGTGGCGGATGCCGTTGTCAATTTCTTTGGGGATGAAAACCCGGGCGACTTCAGTCGCTATGAGTTGTACAAGATTGTCAGTAAAAAGGGGGAAACGGTCCCATTTCAGGAGATCACGGGTAGACAGACCATCTCGGCACAGATGCAGTTGCGATTTGTGGCCAAAGATGTGCCGGCCCATGGGTTCTCTACTTTCTATCTCGTTCCCAATGAGCCCGAGTCCGCGACATTGATCGGAATTCAGGCACCCGGTATGGTTGTACCTGATTTTCCAGAGCCGTCCTTCGTGATCGAGGATGTTGAGGACAGGATTTCCGAACCCTACCGTGGTATTCGGGTGGGCAGGAAGTTCAGCAATACGTTTTATGATCTGGATGTCGATGAGACTACCGGCAATGTTGGGATTTATGATCGCAAATTGGAGAGGTGGCTTGTTCAGGGAATCACGATTGCGGGTAGAGAGGAGAATCTTGAGGCAGGTCTCAACCAGTATGCTTATACCGGTAGGAAGTACGAGCTTGCTGTAGACCGTGTCGATCTCGAATCAAGTGGCGAGGTGGAGGCCGTATTATTGATTACGGGAAGGCTGGCATCCTCTCCGGTCGAGATCCGGTATCACCTTTATGGTGAGATCGACAGGATCGATGTGTCGCTATCACTGGAATGGCGGGATGAGAAGCCGGTCCGGGTTCAGATGGTATTTCCATTTGGTGAGGGTGACGTGCGATACGGCATTCCCTTTGGACACAATTCATTGGACAATGTGATTGCGAATTCCGGTCCCTGGCGCGAAGAGGATATGGATAGAGAGACGTGGTTGATGAATCGAGAGTGTCAGGGTTGGATCGCGGTCGATCGTGAGGAGAGTGGCGCGGTTCTGGCAAGCGACCGGCGAGCGTTCGAGTTCCACCAGGGTGAGGTGCGCGGCGATGTGCTCCGGTCCTGTCCCGATCCGGCCTCCTTCTCCTATCATAAGGTGTGGAGGACCTATCCTGATAAGGTCAGGTGCAGATATTCGCTTCGGGGCTATCGAGGAGATTTTGCTGAGGGACAGGCCTACCGGGATGGCCTGGGGTTGAATCAGTCGCTGGATACGCGATGTGTATATGACACCGAGTCGCCAAAGTCTCTTCCGGGGCGCATGAGTTTTGTTGAGTTGGAAGGGACCGGGATCGTGACCTCAGCGGTGAAGCCTGCGGAAGACGGGGAAGGGTTCGTGCTTCGGGCCTATGAGGTGGTGGGCAGGGCAGCAGAGGCGAAGCTGCTGGCGTGTACAGGATTGCGTTATCTGTACGAGGCCGACCCACTGGAGAACAGATGTGGTGAGATTGATGCAGATGGGATTTCTTTTCACCCATTCGAAATCAAGACCTTGCGATTTGATATGGAACCCCGGAAATGAACGGCAAGGGTAGATCCACCTACGGATCTGTGGGTCGAATGCTGGAACTTGCAGCGGTCCCCAAAAGCTCGGTGGGCATTTTCTGTCTGGGTGGACCCTCGCTGGCCTTCAAGAGTCCTGCAGCGTGCGTATATGTGATGGATCCCACAGATGAGGACGAAGACCACAGTCCGATCGGGGCCATCGATGTGCGACCGGATCTGGTGCTTTGCACACTCCCGCCACCGGAAGGTCTGGACCTCAACACACTCACCCATATGGCATCCGCTTATCCTGACGTGCAGTTTGTTGCAGGTGAGGCGAGCCGGGACTGGATGATCGGGCGGATGGGACGGAGCGACATGGATGAAGTGCCCGTGAATCCAGCGCGTGTCCATATCATGAAAAACGGGGAGGTGCTGGATGTTGGGCGCCTGACTGTTAAGGATGCCGTGAGAATCACAGTCTTGCCAGATTTCGGCAAGGGGGATAGTGAACCATGGGATACGATGTTCAACTTCTATGGAATTTATGTGCGTGTGATTCGTGGCAGTAAAGATTTGAAACGGCTGGCGAGTCTCCGGGCATCGATTCGCAGAAGGATCGATATTTTAATCTGGTCATTGACCGGCGAGTCAGCTGAAGAAGATCGCAAGGGAGTTGCGTTGTTTCAGCCGAAATATGTCATACCCGTGGGGCATGACAGGATGCCTGGAGGCAGGACGGCCGTACGCAGCTTTCGATCCACAGTTGGTGAGATCAAGGATGTGAAGGTGTATCTGTTCCCCGAAGATTACCTGGAGGGTTTGATTTATTCCAGGGTGGCAGGATAAGGTTAGCAATGGTGGCGCTTGAGGATTGTCCCCTCATCGGCGGGTAGACCCCGAGTCTGTCAAAGCCCTGTACGGAGGAGGTATGAATGTCTGAGATTAAAGTACCAATTCGATACTATAAAGACTATCCGGGTGGATATGATTACGGATACGAGGAACTTTCTCTGGAGTTTGAGCGATGTGCATTCCTGCTTGTGGATGTCGATGGCGCCTACTCCCACAAAGGTGGTGGTGAGGGTCATCCTACGACAGAAAATTTCATAGCTCCGGCACTTGCAGCGGCTCGAAGTACTGGGATGAGGGTTTGTTATGTTCACAATGATCTGCGGCTTGTTGCGGATCCCGGAAATATGGCCGGGGAGTTCTGGAGCAAGACGAAGCTGCAGGAAGGAAGTATGGTGGATCTGTGGAAGGGCAGTCCGGATTCTAAACCGCAGTATCTCGATTGTGTCGCCCCTCGCGAAGGTGAGCCGAACTTTCCCAAATGGATGTGGAGCGGGTTCAGAGATACCTTCCTGGATCAGCATCTTCGAGGGTGGGATATACAGACTTTGATCGTAGTAGGCTACAGCAGGCGAGCCTGCCTGCACTACACCTGCGCGGAAGCGATGGGCAGGAATTACAGGGTGATCCTGCTTCGGGATTGTTCGAATCCGCCTGGTGAGATCGAAATGCCGGATACACTGGATGACAGTTTGCCCGAGGGTGGATGGATTAACCGGATTACATTGAGAAATTTCGAACACCTGATCGGGTATACTTCGACCTCTGCTGAATTCGTGGCATCGTGCGAGACATTCCAGGGAGCGAGTAAATGAAGATCCGTGACATCGATACGATTCTGATCAACTCTCCAGGTCGCAAATGGACCATCGTCCGGGTACACACCGATGAGGGACTGGTCGGGATCGGAGAGGCGACTTACAGTAAGAAAGAGCCCGTTGTGGCCGCTGCGGTAGAGCATATGAAGGCGGAGCTGATTGGGGAGGATCCATCTCGAATAGAATATCTCTGGCACAAGATCTACAGGGTTTCTTCCTATAGCGGTATCTGGCGCATGGTCGGGCCGGTGTGGATGAGCGCAATGAGCGGGATCGATCAGGCGCTGTGGGATCTGAAGGGAAAAGTTGCCGGAATGCCGGTGGTGGAGCTGCTGGGCGGAAAGTTCAGGGATCGGGTTCCGGTCTATACCCATTTTGGCGGCTCGACGCCTGAAGAATCTGCGAAATCTGCAAGAGGGTGGGTTGACAAAGGTTTCACGGCATTGAAGTCGGGCGCGCGTTCGTCGGACGGATACGGGTTTGATCTCTATCGAGACGATGGACAGCCTGCGGAAACGGCGGCTCACTTTGCGGCAGTCAGAGAAGAGGTTGGGCCGGATGTGGATCTGCTGATCGATTGCCATGGTAGATTTACCGTCGGAGCCGCAGTCAGACTCGCGAAGGCACTGGAGCCTTATGATCTGTTCTGCTTTGAGGATCCGGTAGCGCCCGAAGATTTGAGTGCATATCCCAAGGTGAGACGTGAGACAGCAATTCCAATTATGGGCAGCGAGCGGCTGAATACCAAAACGCAATACAGACAGCTGCTGGAGCTGGACGGGATCGATATTGCCCAGCCGGACTTGATTTATGCAGGTGGCATTACGGAGGTGCGGAAGATCGCCGCCATTGCAGATACTTATCACGTGCCGATCTCGTTTCACAATACGAAGGGTCCGGTCGGAATTCTCGCGGCTGCACATCTCGGTGCGTCCATTCCCAATGTGGCCCCTATGGAGTTTGTGACAGGAATCGAGTGGCGGGATGACATTCTGATGGAGCCGCTCCAGGTGGTGGACAGCGATCTGGTGATTCCTGATGGACCTGGACTGGGTGTGGAACTGAATATGGACGAAGTGGAAAAGCACAGGTGGCGTCCTGGGGATCCTTATTGATTTCAGCCGATCAGTTTGCGGAGTTGACAGGAACCGGATATGCATGATTTTCTGATACGCAATGCTTGCGTTGTCGATGGCACAGGCGCACCGGCATTTCCGGGCGATGTGGCGATCGATGGGGGTGAGATTTCGTCCGTGGGCGGGGCGGCGTCGGGAGCGCGCGAGGAGATTGATGCGAACGGGAAGACAGTTTGTCCCGGGTTTATCGATATTCACACACATTCCGACTACTCGCTGCTTCTGGATGGACGTGCGGAGAGTGCGGTCTATCAGGGCGTGACCACCCAGGTGAACGGAAACTGCGGGATCTCAGCGTTCCCCCTGAGCGACCACGGTCCGTACCTGGGGCCATTCGATTCGGCGAGATTGCGAGACCTCTTTCGGCCAAGCTGGAAGTCTGCCGCCGGATACTTTTCCGCATTGGAGAGCCAGGGCATTGCGATCAATTCAGCTTTTTTTATAGGGCACGGAGCGCTCCGGCAGACCGTAATGGGGCAGTCGGCCGAGGCGCCTACCCAAGGCGAATTGGGGGAGATGAAGGACCAGGTGGAACGCCAAATGGAGGAGGGCGCCCTCGGGATATCTACAGGGTTGACCTACGTCCCGGGAAGTTATGCCACCACGGATGAACTTGTTGAGCTTGCGAAGGTGACTGCCGGGTATGGTGGTATCTACGCTACCCACATGAGGAATTATACGGCGTCTATTATGGAGGCCCTGGACGAGGCGATCACCATCGGCAAACAGGCCGGTGTTCCCGTTCACGCATCACATATAACCCCGTGTCCGCCTTCGACCGGGAGAGCGGGTGACCTGCTGGACCGGATAGATCAGGCGAACGCACAGGGCCAGGATGTGACAGCGGAAACGGAGTTTTACGCGACTGGATCTACGTCGATGAAATCTCTGCTCCCGCCCTGGGCGCTTGTCGGTGGAAATGAAGCAATGGTTGGACGCCTGGGGCAGGCTGAGTTGCGCGACAGAATGTGGCGCGAAATCGAGGCAGAGGGATCTGAACTGGGTGGCAGCACGAAGACGGTTTTGATGCAATACGGCGAATGGGATAAGCTCTGGCTGGGTAATTGTGAGGTGAATGCGGAGTTGACAGGTAAGTCGTTTGGTGAGATCGGAGGGCTGAGAGCGAAGCATCCTTTTCAGGCGATCTGTGATATTCTGATAGAAGAGAACGGCGCCGTCAGTTTTTACGGCGAAGACAAATCTGAAGCCGATATCGATGCGCTGTCTCTGGGGGAACGATGCGGTGTGGGTTCCGATGGGCTCGCCCTCGCCGCCGATGGGCCGCTGTCGCAGGAGCGGGAACACCCGCGTTGTTATGGGGGCATGGCATACCTGATCCGGACCCTGGTGCGTGAGCGGAAGGTGATGTCTCTCGAGCGGTTGGTGGAGCGAATTACGCGCTTCCCGGCGAAACGGATGGGCTTGACAGGGCGCGGGGTGCTCGAAGTGGGTGGTAGGGCGGATGTGGTGGTGTTCGATCCTGAAGGAATTTCGGATCGGGCAACGATTATCGATCCTTGCAGGTATTCGGAGGGGGTCAGGTGGTCATTCGTAAATGGCACACCAGTGATTCGTGAAGGAAAGACGACCGGTGAACGCCCGGGGCAAGTCCTGCGAAATGGGCGGGTGTCACGGGGTCTGTGAGGAAGATTCAGTTCGACAAGCGCTTGATTCAGGGAGATCACCCTATGGCCAGACGATCGATCAAAAAACCGTTGAAAATAGCAGTCCTCGGGATGGCGCACGACCATCTGTGGACTAATGTGAAACAGCTTGCAGCAGTACGGAATGCGAAGCTGGTGGCGGGTGCAGATGTCAAGTCGCACCTGCGGGCACAGTTCGTGGAAAACACGGGATGCGAAGCGGTGTATGACGACTACGAGCGCCTGTTGAACAAGGAGAAACCGGATGCAGTGTTCGCATTCACCGCAACGGCCCACCATGCGGATGTGGTTGAGATGTGTGCAGAGAGAGGAATTCACGTCCTGGTAGAGAAGCCGATGGCGGCGACACTCGCCCAGGCAGACCGGATGCTTGTGGCGTCGCAGAAGGCCGGAACGCTGGTAATGGTAAATTGGCCTACGGCCTGGCAAAGAGGCTTGAAGACAGCCTACCGACTTGTGCAGGAGGGCAGAATTGGAGATGTCTGGCAGATTACCTGGCGCGGAGGTCATTGCGGCCCGGATGAACTGGGCTGTTCGGATGACTTTTGCGGCTTCCTGTTCGACAAGGACCTGAACGGGGCCGGCGCGTTCAATGACTATGGGGGCTATGGCTCCAGCATGTGTGTCTGGTTTCTGGGCAGCCCAAATACGGTAGTCGGGATGGCGGGGCGGTTGCTGAAAACACATCTGCCTGTGGATGACAATGGTGCGATGCTGCTCCGGTATCCCCACGCGATGTGCCGGCTTGAGATGACGTGGACCGAGGCCGTGCCCCATCAGCCGCCGCACGATGTGGTCATCTATGGTACCGAGGGGACCATTCTCTGTGGGCGCGACAGTGTGATTGTTTATACCCGCAGGAATAAGGATGGGAGGTCCGTTCGTCTGGACTCGCTGCCGGTGGGTGAACGGAATGCGCCCGAATATTTCGTGAAGTGTCTCAGGGAGGGTTTGGAACCCGTCGGTCTGACAAATGCCGTACTTTCCCGGGATGCGCAAGAGATCATGGAAGCCGGTCTGATTTCAGCGACCAATGGCGTGGCCGTGTCACTGCCGGTCGAAGATCATCTTTTCAGGGAGTAGCTGGTGAAGGAGTTTCGACACATCGCTATGGCCGCTGTCCTGCTGCTGTTGTGTTCGGCATCTGCCTTATCTGCCCAGGAAACGGAGCTGGACAGTCTTGCACTCGTAGCCAGGGCAGACAGTCTCGCTGCATTGCTGGTTGAACAACCCCTGGATGCCTTGCTGGTCGAACTGGGTGATTCGTTGTTCGTGCCATCGTCAAATCGTGCCCATATCATTCGAGATGGGTATGGCGTCCCACATATTTATGGGGAGACCGATGCGGATGTGGCGTTCGGATTTGGGTATGCGCAGGCACAGGATCACCTGATCCCCATGCTTCTGAGTTATCGGGGTGCTGCAGGCCGTCTTTCGGAGGTGCTCGGAGAATCAGCGCTGGAGAGCGATACACGCGTGCTGTTGTGGCGGGTCAAAGATGTTGCAGGTGAACGATACGGGACGATTCCTGAAGCTACCCGGGATCTTATCGGGGGGTTCGTGAATGGTGTTAATCATTATATAGATGTTTACGAAGAGGTCTTGCCCCAGTGGGTGGAGCCGGTCACAGGAACGGATGTTGTGGCGCTTTCGCGCTGGCTGATGCTGATGTTTGCCGAACGGACAGGTGCTTCTGAACTGTCGAAAAAAGGAATGGAGCCTGCCCTGTCGGCACTGGCGGGATCCAACCAGTGGGTAGTTGGGGAGACAAGGAGTTCGACAGGGAGCCCCATTTTTGTGATGGATCTGCACCTGCCCTGGGCAATGCCGTTTCGTCTTTACGAGGCGCACCTTGTGAGTCGGGAAGGCCTGGATGTGACGGGGGCGACGTTCTTTGGTCTGCCGGTAATTGCCGTGGGTCACAACCAGCAGATCGCCTGGTCGATGACACAGAACGACACCGATATTTTTGATCTTTATGAAGAGAAACTGGATCCGGCCAATTCCCGGAGGTATGTGTACGAGCGCGAAAAGCTGCGCATGACGACCCACCGTGTTCAGATCAAGGTCCGGAAGGGAACATCTTTCTACGAGGTGGAAAGGGAGTTCCTTTACACCCATCACGGCCCGGTGCTGAAGTCTGTTGAGGGGTGGGCATACGCCGGCAAGTCTTCAATGATGGAGGTTGTGGGGACGATCGCGCAACTGCATGCAATGAACAGGGCAGGAGATGTAGAAGAATTTCGGAGGATTCTCAGCAGTCTTGAACTCCCGCTTTTTAATGTGATGTATGCGGACCGGCAGAACGAACTTCTCTACGTCTTCAACGTGCGTGCGCCCCAGCGGGCAGGTACATTCGACTGGCGTTCGCCCGTACCGGGTTGGGCGAGTGAAACCGAATGGGGACAAATTCTGCCTTTCGATCGGCTGCCCCTGGTTTCAAATCCATCCGCTGGATTCCTGCAGAATTGTAATGTGGCGCCGGATCTGGTTACGATAGATTCTGGATTGCAGCCGGACGATTTTCCGCATTTTTTAGGCTGGGGCAGTTTTAACGATCGGGGGCGGAGGGTCATGACGTGGCTTTCCGCTCACGAGGGGATTGGTGTGAATGAGACGAAGGTTCTGGCCAGGGATCCCTATCTGATCGCAGCGGAGGAACTGAAAGGTACGATTCTGTCTGCCTACAATCACGCGTGGAACAGCATTTATGATCCGGATGGCCGTCTCTCCCGTGCCGTCGAAGTGCTCCGAAACTGGGACAATCGAGCGACTGTAGATAGCAGGGGCACGCTTCTGTTCTGCGTGTGGAAGGCCAGGTTCGACCCGCTCATCCGGCAGATTCCAGCCGATCAGCAGTCGAATCTTCCGGCTAGAGAAAGGCTTTCGCTGGAGGCCCTCAGGATGGCTGCCGAGTTTATGGTCAGTACCTACGGTGGCGTAGATGTGCCCTGGGGTCAGGTGCACGTCATGGAACGAGGTGATCAGCTTATCCCAACCGGAGGCTCACCACCACAGACTTCCGCACTGCACACCACCTGGTCCACAATGGGTGAGGATGGGCTGTTCCGGGTGACTGGCGGATCGGCGTTTACGATGGTGGTCGACCTTTCGGAAAAACTGGAATCGTTCAGCATAGTGCCATATGGCAGCAGTGATCTGCCGGACTCGCCCCATTTCAGCGATCAGGCTGTGATGCACGGCGAGGGCGGGTTCAAGAAGACCAGACTGACCCAGGATGAACTCTATTTTGAGATCACATCTGTCGACCGGGTACCACTCGGGATCGAAGCAGCCGGCATAGAGGCTTACCGTGCGGTCTGGAAGAGAGAGCAGATGACGATCGATGCAGCGGATTCGGTGAAGGTCGACTGAGTTTACGGGAGAAGATATGGTTTTACCCAGTATGCGGCTCGACGACAAGGTTGTGGTGGTCACCGGGGCGGGATCCGGTATCGGAAGGGCGATCGCGATTGCCGCTGCGGAAGCCGGGGCCGATTGTGTGCCGTGTGAATTGCCGGAAAAGATTTCAGATCTGGAAGAGGTGTGTGAACAGATTCGCGGATTGGGAAGAAAGGCGGTTCCTTTGCCGCTCGCATTGCCGAATCTGGACAGTATCGACGCAATGGTTGAAAAGGCCGTTGAGGAGATGGGTCGGATCGATGTCCTTGTAAACAATGCAGGGGTCAATATCCCCCGAGACGCCCTGGAGGTTTCGGAAGCGGACTGGGATCGGGTGATGGATGTCAACCTCAAGGGGCTATTTTTCATGTCCCAAAGGGCAGCCCGAAAGATGGTGACCACCGGCGGAGGAAAGATCGTAAATATCGCATCCCAGAACGGGGTGATCGGGTATTACAAACGGGCAGCGTATTGTTCCAGCAAGGCAGGGGTTGTGAATCTCACGCGCGTGCTTGCGCTGGAGTGGGCCGAACACAAGATCAACGTGAACACGGTTGGACCAACCTTCATCCTGACGCCGTTGACCCAGTCGACCTTTGACGATCCCGTGCTTCGGGAAGACCTGTTGAGCCGCATACCCCTGGGACGAGTCGGTCAGCCTGAAGATGTGGTTGGCTCAGTGGTGTTTCTGGCCAGTCCGGCGGCAGACATGATCACAGGACATACGCTTCTGGTAGACGGCGGTTGGACGGCTATATGAGGTGACTTGAATACAGGAGCGCACTGTATTTTTGAACGACCAGCCAGATGTGAAAGCACGCTAACCATTAACCTGGAACAGGTATCTTGAAATCCATTGCAATCATAGGGGCCGGCACCATGGGCGCCGGAATCGCGGGACTCTTTGCACACGCTGGCTGTGATGTTTCTTTAGTAGATCTCGATGAAGATCTGCTCGAGCGGGGTGAGCGACTTCTGGGGATGGGGCAGGAGGCGCTTCGTGAGGCGGGACTCAGAGCAGCAGGGGACGCGGAGGCGGACAGGAAACGGATCACGTGCACGACCAGTCTGGAAGCGGCATGCCAGGGTGTGGATCTCCTGGTGGAGGCCATTTCAGAGCATCTGGATCTGAAGAAGGAGATGTTTCGGAAATTTGATGACCTTTGTCCGCCCAATGCGATTTTGGCCACCAATACATCAGGGCTTTCGGTTACCGAAATTGCAGGGGCCACCCGCAGACCGGATCGCGTGGCAGGAATGCATTTCTGGAACCCACCCCACATCATCCCTCTCGTGGAGGTGACCCGGGGAGAGGAGACCTCCGACGAAACGGCGGAAAGTCTTATGGAGGTGTCTCGCAGACTTGGCAAGAAACCCATTCTGGTTCGGCGCGATGTTCCGGGATTTGTCGGCAATCGACTCCAGTTCGCAGTCGTACGTGAAGCCCTGCATCTGTTGTCCGAAGGGGTCGCGTCTGCAGAGGATATCGATACGGCCATGACGGCTGGTCCCGGGATCAGATACGGATTTATGGGCCCGCTTCGTACGGCCGATCTGGGAGGGCTGGACGTGTTCCAGGCGATCAGCAGTTATCTGTTCGATGCCCTGGATGCCGGAAAGGGGCCCTCGCCGCTTCTGGAGAGGCTTGTGAAAGAAGGAAAGTTTGGTGCGAAGTCCGGGGAAGGATTCTACAAGTATGGTGCGGAAGACGCACCTCGTTTTCTGTCACAGAGAGATCGTGCCCTGCTGGGCATGCTCGAGGTGCTGAGCGAGCAGGAGGGAGAATCATGAGCGAACTGGCATCGGGTAGTGGGCCCCTGTTTACGGATCCGGATCCGGAAGCCGCGCGGGCGTTCTTTAGGGGAAAAAAGGGTGCCTTTCAGGACAAAGTGATGTCCGTGAAAGAGGCGGTTGAATCTTTTGTCCAGGATGGGGACTACGTGGCGTCCGGAGGGTTTGGTGCGAACCGGATCTCCACTTCGTGCATGCACGAGATGGTCAGGCAGCGAAAGCAGAACCTGGGTTTCGCCGGTCATACGACCACACATGATTTTCAGATTTTGTCGGCGGGAAACAGGAATGGGGAAAAGCTGCTCGGTCGGGTGGATGCAGCCTACATCGTCGGGTTGGAAGCGAGGGGGTTATCCGCACAGGCGAGGAAGGTGATGCAGAGCGGTGACGTAGAGGTCTGTGAATGGAGCAATTTCGCCCTGGCCTGCCGGTTTCGAGCCGCTGCCGCCGGTTTGCCCTTCGTCCCCATGCGAAGCATGCTGGGCACCGATACGTTCAGGCACAGCGCCGCAAAAGAGATTGAATGTCCGTTTACAGGTCTCAAGCTGCTGGCGATTCCTGCGCTATATCCGGACGTGTCCTTCATCCACGTGCACGAGAGTGATCGTTTCGGGAATTCCAGGATCAAAGGGATCACTGTGGCGGATGTCGATCTTGCCCGGGCGTCGAGAAGGCTGGTGATCACTGCGGAGCGACTGGTGAATACGGATGAGATTCGGAGCGATTCCGATGCGACTACCATCCCTTCTTTCTGCGTGGATGCGGTGTGCGAGGTCCCGAATGGATCGTATCCTGGAAATATGCCAGGTGAGTATTTCTCCGATGAAGCCCATCTCAGGCAGTGGCTTGATGTGGAGCGGGATGAGGAGGCCTACGGTGCCTTTCTCGAACGGTTCGTGTTCGGTGTGGAGGACTTCGAGGGGTATCTGGAGCAGTGTGGGGGTGCGGATCGGATCAAAGAACTGCGTGCGATCGAATTGATGTCCGACGACAGGAACTGAGGTGTCTATGCCCGATTACAATTCTATGGAGCTTATGATTTGTGTCGCCTCGCGACTTCTCGATAATGGCGCGCGCGTGGGCGTGGGTACGGGCGCACCCTGTGCCACAGCCATGCTGGCGCAGAATCTTCACGCGCCCGATCTCCTGGTGGCGTTCGAGGCCGGGGGACTGGCGCCTCTGATGCCGGAGATGCCGATTTCCGTTGGAGATTCACGAACGTTCCACCATGCCTTGATGACGACGAGTATGGGTGATATTATGGAGACGTGCCAGAGAGGCATGATGGATTATGCATTTCTCGGAGGGGCGCAGATCGATTGTTACGGGAATTTGAATTCCACGGTGATTGGCGATTATGATCATCCGTCTGTCCGCTTCCCCGGCAGTGGCGGGGCGAACGATTTTGCCAGTTTCTGCTGGCATACGCTTGTGATTACCCAGCACGATCCCCGACGCTTTGTGGAGCGGTTGGACTTTGTGACCACGCCGGGTTATCTCACAGGTCCCGGCGCACGCGAGGCTGCCGGATTACCTGAAGGAACGGGACCGCACAAGGTGATCACCGATCTGGCTGTGATGGGCTATCACCCGGAGACAAAACGCATGCAGGTCGAGAGCTTGCACCCCGGTGTGACATTCAGTCAGATCGACGAGCAGACCGGTTTTGATCTTCCGGCGGCAGAAGAGATGTCGCAAACAGACCCACCTACATCCGAAGAGTTACAGATGTTGAGAGAGACCGTGGATCCTCACGGGATTATTATAGGTAGAGAGTGAAGCTGGTTGTCCACGTGAACGCGAATGGGAGGCCCATGCATGCCGTCTGTCAAGGATATCTACAAATTCGATGAGTTGACCTGGCCCGAGGTGAATGAGGCCGTGGAAATGGGGAAGATCCCGATCATTCCTACGGGTTCTGTAGAGCAGCACGGACACCACTTGCCGCTCAAGGTGGACCACCTGTGCGCCAACGCGGTAGTTACAGAGGCTGCACGATTGAAGCCGCACCTCAGTCTCGCCATGCCTCCCGTGACTTATGGATATGTGCATCACGTGATGGACTTTCCTGGATCGATTAACATTCACTACGAGCATTTCATCCAGTACTGTCTGGACATCTGCAAGAGTCTGGCATACCACGGATTCAAGAAGATGATTCTGATCAACGGTCACGGGTCTAATCACAACCTGGTGGATATGGTGGCCAGACGAACGATCGTGGAAACAGACGCCAGTTGCGTTTTTGCGAGCTGGTGGCAGCTGCTAAAGGTGAAACCGGATTTCGACAGCAAGTGGCGCGAAAGTGTTCATCCGGGTGGATGCTCGCACGCGGGTGAACTGGAGACGTCGATGCTGCTCCACCTGGCGCCGGAGAGTGTGCGAAAGGACAGGGTGAAGAGCGAAATTGCGAAAACCAACAAGCTGGGGTCCAAATACGTTTGGACAGATCTGTTCAACAAGGGTCCAATGGGTCTCATCGAATGGACCAGTCAATATTCCGATTCCGGCGTGATGGGGGAGGCCGAAAAAGCTACCGCGGAAAAAGGGAAGATCTGCTTCGAAGAGGTCACCGGAAATCTGGCCGAGTTCATCGAGGAATATCATGGCATGAAAATAGAAGAGCGAACCGCCAACCAGTCCACACCCCCTACGTTTCCATTGTCATTCCCAACAGACTGATACGGTACACGGATGCCGACATTTCAAGGAGGATCAGGATGAAGCTGGTTACCTATGCTGTCAAGAAGGAACAGTTCGTTGGCGCAGTTGTCGCAGACGACAAGATCGTTGTCGATCTCGCTGCAGCCGACAAGGCGCTGGCCAGAAAAGAAAAAAGGCCGGCCAATTCGTTTTTTGGCGATATGATTTCCCTGCTCGAGGCGGGCAACAAGGGTATTGGTGCTGCAAAGAAAGCCGCGAAGGCCGCCGAGGCAGGGTTAGGTAAGACGCCAAAGGCGAACGGAAAAACGAGTTTCCTTGTGAGCCGCGTGAAGCTGTGTGCCCCCGTGCCGAACCCCAGGAAGGTGTTGTGTCTTGCAGGGAACTATCAGGACCACATCGAGGAGGGTGGGGGAAAGATGGCGGTTCAGGACAAGGAAACGCCAAGGATATTCATGAAACCGCCTTCCACCACGGTTATTGGACCCGGGGACAGCATCTTGATCCCACCGATTGCACGATCGATTGACTGGGAGGGTGAACTGGCAGTCGTTATGGGCAGAACAGCAAAGGGCGTGAAGGCGAAGGATGCTTTGAAATATGTGGCAGGGTATACGGTAATGAATGACGTTTCTGAACGTGACTTGTTGATCAAAAAACGCACGGAGAGCAGGCCTCGAGACGAATGGTTCGATTGGCTGAACGGCAAATGGCTCGACACTTCCGGTCCGCAGGGTCCTTGGATCGTAACCACGGATGAGATCAAGGATCCGCAGGTGCTGGACATCAGTACGTATGTAAATGGAGAACGAAAGCAGCACAACAACACGGGACAGATGCTTTACCCCGTAGATATGGTGATCGAGTATATATCAGCGTTCATCACACTGGAACCGGGGGATCTGATCAGTACGGGAACCATCTCGGGAGTAGGTGCTACAACCGGCAAGTTCCTGAAACCGGGCGATCGTGTTGAAATCGAGATCTCCAGGATCGGTGTTTTGCGCAACAAGGTGGCGGCAAGCAAGAAGTAGACAGACCTGTCTACGCTGCATTTCGGCGGCCTGATTGTCTTCTCTGAAGGCAACCAGGTTAACGTTGACTTTAGTTTATTTGTAGAGTATATTTGGGATGTGCAATGAAACAAAATAGACTAAAGTGTGTTGTGGATTGGGTCAGGGTTTTGAAAAGAGACGCAAGAAATGGAATATCAAATACTTATAGCAATCGTGGGCGTTCTGCTGGTGGTCGGGCTGGCCTGCTTGTGGGTTTCCGTAGGAAATATGGCGCGGCTGGATACCACCCCTGCAATCCTCGAGAAACGAGCTCAGGGACCGCAGGAGGAGAAGGAACAGGTGACGAGACTCGGAAGACCGATCAGAGAAGTTAAGTTTTGAATTTGCTGAGGATGTAGAAGGAAAAAGAGAGATGGGGTGTCGCAGAACTCTCGGGCCCTCTCCCCTGAGGATGGAATAAACGTTTCATTCAGCTCGTTTAGAGTTCTTCACCATCTCCTTAATAGAAAGTGCGGGCGATACTCCCCCATCGCCCGTACAGAAAAATAGGGATTTTGTGTAAACCGTTGAAGCCGGGCGGATAGCACAGAATCCCTATTTTCCTTGTAGACAAACGCTTTCGCCTGTTTGAATTCTTTTGCGCCTATTTCTCTCGGATTGGGTCTAGTTCCGTCCAATGTGGTCTATCTCTCCACCGGCCAATTCTGGAGGCCGGTAGACAGGTCCGCGAATTCCAGGTTGTAGCCGAACAAGCCTTCTTCTTTTGCCTGCAGGAACCAGCAGGACAATATTCAGTTCGAAACATTCCAACCATTATCCATTCCAGGTAAGCCCACTTCCCCCTTTCGCTCCTTCCAAGGCACCCGCTTCTGCTTTCTTATATAGCTCTGCTTCTTCTCATCTCACGCCAATTCTAATTCGTATCGGATGACGTAGCCGCCGAAGCGTTCTTTTATGGATCCACGTGCCAAGTCTTAGTTAACTCCTTGCTTGTTGGTAAGTTGACGCACCATTTGCGGTGGGTTGAAATGAATCGTAAGTTAAATCCTATACATGAATCTTCAAAACCTCCAAAATCCACATTTACACATTTGATCGAGGCAGGTTCTATGGTGATTGCACCCCTTGTTTTGTTATGTCTTTCGCTACTCGGTATGCTGGCCGCCGCCTATTTGTCTTATACACATCTTTTCGGTTCTGCAGCCTGCGGTGCTGGGTCGGGTTGTGGTGCGGTGTTGACAAGTCAACATCCAAGTGTCTGGGGTGTGCCGCTTTCGGTTTTGGGCTTGGGTTTTTATGCGGCTACGACGCTTTTCCGCAGGTGCGTCGCTTTGCCTCGTGCTTTGCCTGATGCACACCGTGAATGGCGATGTCTGGATCGTCGGCACCAATCCGGTGCCGGGAGGGTACGAGCTCTACCGCTGGAACGAGCCCATCTACGACTGGGATCTGATATCCATTATCGGTGGCGTGGCGATCTCCGTAGACGGCTGGGGGGACCTTTTCGTTGTTCAGGACGATGGTACCCTTTATAAGGGGACCGTGACAGCTCCCCTCCCAGGCACCCCGCTTACAAGCCATCCTCCCGTGCCGGACGTAATAGGAATGGCGACTGCCGACGGCGTTTGGGCTCTTCAGAACGCGGGGTACGTGTCGACACAAACCGGTACAACCATTACATCAGACCCGAACCTTGACGGTACGATCGAATCGACCACACCGGCCGGCGGTACCCCGCTGGGTCCCGGATATACCGTCCACCGGGTCGATCTCCAAACCGATAAAATCCCGCCCGTGATCACGCTCAACGGCCCGGCCGAGGTGGTAATCCACTACCTTCAAGATCCCTATGTGGAACAGAACGCCGCCGCCTACGACGGGCCCACCCCTTGTGGCAACAGTGACTCGTACCGTCATCGTCACCGTTCCAATCGAAGTCGTCGTCGGCTACCTGTCACGCTTCGTCGACCTTCAACTGCTTTCGGAACGGACTACGAGGCAGCCAAAACCCACTGGAATGACTATGGCAAGAATGAGGGACGCGACTTCTCCTCGCTCGGCGTCTGCGGTGAGACAGGCGGACTTGCTGAACTGGCGAACGCCGAGTTCGATCCCTGCTGGTATCTCAACTTTCACGCCGACCTCAAAGCCGCCTTCGGCAGCGGGAATATTCAGGCTGCCTACGAGCACTGGATAAACAACGGTCTGAACGAAGGCCGTCAAACGAACGAGAACTTCGATGTCAGAGCCTATCTCAACCGACACTCGGATCTTGTCACTGCCTTCGGGCCGACCAACTACCGGGACGCATACAACCATTGGAACGTGAACGGTAAGGCGGAAGGACGCGACCCTTCTCCGTTTGTCCCCGTGATCACGCTCAGCGGCCCGACCGAGGTGAGGGCCGTCCACAGCGGCAAATGCCTGGATGTTGTGAGTGCTCTCATGGAAAATGGGGCCAACGTCCAGCAATGGGATTCTCACGGCGGGACCAACCAGAAGTGAGACGTGAAGTCGCCATAGGCGGAGAAGAAGTGGTACAAGAAGGAGCGGTACAAGAAGAGGCGGTACAAGCTAAAGCCGAAGGCCCAGTTTCCTTGAGTGAGGAGATCGGGCCTTTTGTGCGGAGTTAAGGTCGCGCTGGTCTCTCGGCCTCCCCATCAGCAATTCGATATTCCGTATTGGACATTGGTCCAGCCTCAGCGAGCCCTTCTTATCGTCTCTTGTGGATTATCGATGTTGCCTTTGTGATCGGTGCTGCTTGATAATCCTTCATCCAGTGTGGCCTGCTATCCTCTGATCTCAACCGGGGCTGTTCAAATAAGAGCGTGCAAGATGATCATGTATGGACAGGTTTTGGATTGCTCATCGTCGTTGTTGAAGGGCGAGATTCCCATTTACCCGCGCAGAATATGACGTTATATTGTTTCGCTCGCAGTTGGCACGCGGAGTGCATTATAAGAAGGAGCGGTACAAGCGTAGAATAGCCAAAAGGGTCGAGATTCGACTCCCAGTACTGACTTTGCCAGGCCTGCTTCTGCGGAGTCAGGGACCGACTCAGAAGAACCACGCAAGCCACATCCACTCGAAAGGGACGACATGAAAACCACGCCATGGTCTTCCCGATTTAGTGGACAATGAGTTAAGTGTTTTGTATCTGTAGAGTGTCTTCTCCACCACCAGGAGGCATATCTATGGCTCGCAAGAATCGCAGGAAGTTCACTCGAGAGTTCAAG
>Ga0115002_10000159_pt1 | contig 94590 bp, 87 predicted proteins | sample ArcticOcean_MG_C_8_FD_89576 | JGI IMG/M metagenome (GOLD analysis project Ga0115002, IMG submission 89576) | Marine microbial communities from western Arctic Ocean - ArcticOcean_MG_CB11_86 | ecosystem: Environmental > Aquatic > Marine > Oceanic | place: Arctic Ocean: Canada Basin | collected... | reverse complement strand
TGCCGGCTATGATGTGGTGATGATCGACATCGAGCAAGCCTATGTCGACAAGGGATTGGCCGCCATCGAATCCTCGCTCGCGCGGGTGGTCGCCAAAGAGCGGATGACCGAGGCGGATGCGGCAGCCGCGCTCGCCCGGGTATCGATCTCGACCGAGAAATCGGCCGCCTCAGATGCCGACCTCGTCGTCGAGGCCATCCCTGAGATTCCCGAGTTGAAGTTCAGCACCTTCGCCGAATTGGATGGCATCTGCAAACCCACGGCCATTCTCGCGAGCAATACCAGCAGCATCAGTATCGATGCGATCGCTGCGGCCACCTCTCGACCGAGCCACGTCATCGGGATGCATTTCATGAATCCCGTCCCGATCATGAAGCTGGTCGAGGTCATCAATGGCAGCGAGACGGGTGCCGAGGTCACAGCTGCGGTACTCACCGCGGCCGAGCGCATGGGCAAGATTCCCCTGTGCTGCAACGACTCCCCTGGCTTCGTCTCAAACCGCATCCTCTGTCCGATGATCAACGAGGCCATCCTGACACTGCAGGAAGGCGTGGCCGAGGCCGAGGCGATCGACGGCATCATGAAATTGGGCATGAATCACCCCATTGGACCACTGGCATTGGCCGACCTCATTGGCAATGACACCGTTCTCCACATCATGCATGTGCTGTATGAGGGTCTGGGGGATGAAAAGTACGCGCCCGCGCCGTTGCTGGTCGAGATGGTCGAGGCTGGAAAACTCGGGCGAAAGTCTGGTCAAGGCTTCTATTCCTACTGAGTTGGGTCACGCCCTGACCGCTGTTGCCCGAACGCTGATAAGTCGGCGGCGGCGGACACGGGTTGATTCCAATGCCCGGCACGTCACGAGTTGAAGTCCGCACTCTGAAAGTCGGCCGCTACATCGCACTGGGTGAGGATGCATACAAAATTCTCGGCATGACCAAGCGGAAGCCGGGCAAGCACGGTGCAGCCAAGGCTCGGATCGAACTCGAAGATATTTTCACGGGTACGAAGAAGAGCCACGTGGCACCTGTCACCGATACCATCAGCGTCCCCCTGATCGAGAAAGGTTCAGCGATCATCACCCACATCACGGGGAACGAGGTCCACGCGATGGACAACAAGACCTACGAAACTCTGATCCTCCCCCTCGAGGGGGGCATGACCCTCGAAGCCGGTGGCGAAATCCTCTGGATGGAAGCGCTTGGCCGATACAAGATCAGCCGCGACCACTGAGTCGCCCTCCCCTTCCTCACACCTTGTCAGTGGAGGAGGTGGAACCTTGGTCGCGACCTCAGAATCCCGCACCATCAGCGTTGCGGGTGTCGAGGATTTATCCGCCATAGAACCCGCTTGGTGGCGGCTTCTCCAAGATCAGCAACGGCTCGACCGTCGCGGTTCAATCACCGAACTTCGCAGCCACAAGAATGCCGAGCGGGTCCGTCGATTCCTCGAGGGCCGGGTTCGACAGGGTCGGATGATGATCGCACGAGTCGATGGTGAACTCGTCGGGATCTGCACCTACTCGCCGGATGGCTTCCTGCTCGAGGCACCGGTCCGCATTTGGGAGATTGCCGATGTCTGGGTCGAGCCGCACGCTCGCCGCCAGGGAATCGCATCGGCCTTGGTCGAGCGCGCAGAACACGAATGCCGCATGCGCGGCGCGACCGAGGTTCGCCTGACCGTCTATGCGATGAACGAGGCAGCGCTCGGCCTCTACGCCGCCTTGGGTTATGCCGTCACCTCATACAGTCTCGGCCGGTCGATGGACGAGTGAAGGCACGCCGTCGGGCGTGGTCAGTCCCCACAAACCTAAGACCTCGACCCAACACCCCGAACCCGCTCCGTAGGAGCGGTGGGTCAGATGGCAGGGGTTCGCAAGTCCGCTTATCGACAGCCGGTGACGGCGAAAGGCTTGGCTGCAATCGAGGCGGGCACGCTGACCTGGCTCGATGAAGAGATGTACAACAATCTCAACACCGGCCTTCTCGAACAATATCTCGAGGAGAAGAATCTCACAGAATCCTTCGAGGTCAGCCATTGGTCTCTCGGGAAAATCATGATCGGCATCCTGCTCGGGGCTGTCTTCAGCGGCGTCACCGCCTACATCGGCCTGAAAATTGGCTTGGCGGTATCGGCCGGATGGTACGTTGCCTATCTGCTCGGCATGGCCTTGAAATGGTCACCGTCAGAGGTCAACATCGCGACAAGCGCAACTACAGGAGCGATTCATGCATCGACAGGATTTATTTTCACATTCCCGGCCATCTTCCTCTTATCATCTGAATTCCAGACGGGTTACCACGTCAATGGTGAACCCTTGCTGTCTGGCATCGACGTCTTCCAACTCGCCTTCATCGGCATCGTCGCGAGCATGTTCGCCGGCTTCCTCGGCGTGATGTATTTCATCATCTTCCGCCGGGTTTGGTTGGTTGAAGATCCCCTGCCAATGCCCGGTTTTGAGGCCTATGTCAAGATGCTCGACATCGCGGCTGACGTCAATACCGGTGCGGCGGAATCCGCCAAGGAAAGCCTGCAGACCGTCGGCCTATGGTCGGCGATCACCATGGGCATCATGTTCATCATCGATTATCCACTGTTTTGGGCAGAGAAACTGACCATTGCCGACAAAATCGCTGTCACCTTTTCGGGGGACAAGAGTGGTCTGGCCTCGGTCTACTCCGAACGATGGATCCACCAACCCAGCGCATTGGTCGATGGCCGTTCGGTCAACAATGGCATCACCGGATGGGATGCGGCCAATCCCTTCGCCTACACCTTCCTCGGCATCGAGTTGAGCCCGACGCTTTTCGCCGTGGGTTGGTTCATGCGAATGAAGGTCGCTTTCTTGGTCAATATGGGCTCATTCGTTGCCTGGTTCTTCCTGATCCCCATGGCTGTATGGTTCAATCTGCCTGTGTTCACCGGGATCGACCCTGTCTCCGGCGCTGCGGTCTATACCCAGTTGCAGGATTTCGGTGAGGGCAGTCCGATTCAATGGGTCGCCTACAAGATGATCATTCGGCAGGTGGCCATCGGCGCCATTCTCGGCGGTGGGCTGCTCGGCCTGCTCAAGATGGCCCCGACCTTCCTGGCCATCTTCGGTGATATCGCCAAGGCCTTCACCGGGGAGACTGGACAGGAATACATCGAGGGCAAAGGATGGTACGAATGGCCGCTGCACCATATCCCGCTGTTCATGTTGCTCTCATTCTTCGCCATGATTCTCATCTTCTGGATGGGCGGGTTCCCTGTCCTTGCCGCCATCGTATTCGCATTGGTGCTCATTCTCACGACCTTCCTGCTCGGTGCCATCGCCGTGCGTGTGATGGGTGAGACGGGCATCGAGCCGGTCTCTGGAACCTCATTCATCGTCCTGCTGATGCTGCTCGGAATCTTTCTCGGCTATGGCGAATTCTTCGGCCTTGATCGCGAGGGTGCGATTCTCATCGCACTGGTCGGCACGACCGTCTTTGGCAGTGCAATCTCAATGTCGGGCACCGTCGTGGCGGATTACAAGAATAGCCTCTACATCGGCACCCGGCCCTATCACATCTCGAAGGGCAACATCATGGGGGTTGTGCCGGGCGCGATTCTCGGCGCGGGAATGGCGATCTTCCTCTCGGATCTCTTGGCCAATGGCCAGATTGAATTGTTGGCACCTCAGGCCAATGCCTTCGCAGGATTCACCGTCATGTTGGCCGAGGGTCAGGGCAACCTCTCGCTCCTGTTCATGGGATTCCTGCTCGGGGCCTTTGCCGAGTGGGCGACCGGAATGGGCACCTCTTTCGGGTTGGGAATGTACCTGCCCACGCCCTACACCTTCCCGATGATGATCGGTGGTGTCGGTCGAGATTGGTGGGAGTCCAACCGCCTGGCGCCGGTCATCGATTCAGTGCGCGAACAAGAGGGCAGTGCACACGCGGAGAAGAAGCGCGCTCTGCTGCTCCTCACCACCTTCATGATCGCCGCCGGCGCACTGCTCGGAGAGGCATTCTTCGGCGTCGAGGCAGCGGTCCTCGCCGTCATCGATGAGACATCCATCGCTTCGGTGAATGGCTATTGGGTGGCGCGTCTCGCAGGATTCGTCGTGCTCAACGTCGTGTTGTTCGTCGGGGTCTATGTTCAGTTCAAGCGGGTCGGCATCTTCGGCCGGGCAGAAGAGGCGTGAAGGTGAGACCCGTGGAGTCGCGGGCTGCGCCATTTCACGCATGGGGCATTCTCGCCATCGCTGTGCTCGCAGTATCGAGTGCAGGCACGGTCTTCCTGATGATGCCCGAGGTCGGGCCGCTGCTCAAGGCGGCGTGGCGATTGCAGGCAACGGCGCTGATTCTACTGCCGTTCTTCCTCTATCAGATGCGGACGACAGATTTCCAATGGGATGGTCGGGTGATCGCCATCACCTTCGCTTCGGGGGTCTTCCTGTGGATTCACTTCGGCAGTTGGGTATGGTCTCTGGATCATACATCTCTGACGCATAGCTTGCTCTTTGTCACGGCGCATCCGTTGATCATCGTCGGCGGCATGACACTGTTGCGAATGCATCCGCATCGCTATGAGGCGATGGGGGCGGGTATCGCCATTATCGGTGCGATCATCGCCGTACAGGATGCCGGTTCGGGTAGGGTGACACTCGTTGGCGATGCGGCCGCATTCCTCGGCGCCGTCGCCATCGTCGGCTATCTCGCCGCGGGCCGCGTCCTGCGCAAGGAACGCCGCATGCCACTCTTCCTCTACGCCTTCCCAGTGACCCTTGTCGGTGCCGTCCTACTCACCGGACATGCGATGGTTGCAGAAGGGGCGACAATGTCGAACTCGGTGGCTGGTCTCGAGGTTTTCGGTTGGACGGATGCGGCATTCTTCGCACTGGTCGCCTATCTTGCTCTGGGCCCGGGTCTTGCGGGTCATACCGGGATCAATGCCAGCCTCCGCTATCTGCCGCCGCTGGTCATCTCGGTCAGTGTTGTGCTCGAGCCCCTGCTCGGTGGCATGCTCGGTTGGGCCCTCGGCGTCGAGGAAATCCCCAGTCTTTGGACCTGGGTCGGGGGGCCATTCATGGTGACGGGCACGGCGCTTGTGATTCTCGGGTCCCATCGTAGATTGACTCAAGACCCCCTCGCGTCTGAGTCGGAATGAGGGATGAAAATGGCCTGGCGAGAACCCTTATTCCTGACCAATGACGATGGTATCGATTCGGGTGGAATCGGCCATCTGATTCGCGTCCTCCATGCCCGTGGCCACCCGCTCGCCGTGCTCGCACCGAAGCATGAACAATCGGCCTCGGGTATGAAATTGACACTGAAACAAAGATTGGGATTCGCTGAGAGGGATGATCTCATCGAGTCGCTCGGCCTCGACCCCGACGGCCCTCCGATTCGTCTGTTCAGCCTCGACGGCACGCCCTGTGACTGTGTCATCGTCGCCATCGATGGTGGATTTGACACATGGGCACCTGAAATCCAACCGTTGCTCTGCGTATCGGGCATCAACCGTGGACCGAATGTCTCGGTCGATATCACCCATTCCGGAACGATCGCTGCGGCCCGAGAGGCGGCGCTCTACGGCATGCCCGGCATCGCCGTCAGCCTCGGCACTTACAGCCATGAGGAATACGAGGTCGGCATGGAGGCCGTTCTCGAACTGATCGACCGCGCGCTGGCCCTGCTCGATGCCACGCCGCCCAATCTCCATCGGCCCGAGGGCAGTCGCATCCATCCATGGGCCGACACCGGCCTGGCCGACGAGGAAAGGCTGCGTTTGGCCTTCCGTCACGGGGATCTGTTCCTCAATGTCAACACCCCCTCTGAATGGTCGGGCGGGGTCGAGACGGTCGGTCTCGGTGCGCGGTGGTATCATGGCGCGACCGACCGCAGCGACACCTCGGCCTTGGGGATTGGATTCGAAGTCGGGGCTTCTTCGATCGAGGATGAACCCATTCCCGACACCGATTGTTTCGCCCTCATGAAAGGAAATGTCGCCATCAGTCCGCTCGCGACCTGGCCGCAGACGCATCCCCTCAGCATGCCGGACGCACTGCTGACTGTGGCGCTGGAAGCGGATGCCGATGGCTATCCGAATTGGTTGAATCAGAGTTGATCCATCTGGTGGTGGAGGACGGCGATGCAGGCATGCCCTTGCATCCATTCCTTGCCCAGAGAGACCCGTTCAATGCCCTCGAGCGCGACGAGGTCTTCGTCTGAAAACGCTTGATCATCCGAGAGAAAGAATCCAACTTTTTCCTCGACCGCGGGAGTGAAGAGTGCCGCATCCGCATCCAAGACATAGAGGCGAACCCCTTCCCGTTCCCACTCGGTTATGGTTTGGCTGACACCACCGCCAGCATGCCATAGACCGTGATGCAGCTCGACGAGTTGCCCGATCGCTGGCACGGGTTCCTTGAGGCACTTTCCGACCTGACCGGCAAGGGCCCTCTCGTCGGGATGGACCCCTTTGAGCGCAGAACCCTGGAACCAGATTCTTCGGGCTGGCCCTGGTCCTCCGAGCAGGTGGAGGGTGACATCCGAATCGGTGCGGATACCGTGTGATCGGAATAGACCCGTGTTGACGGCGCGCACCAGCACATCGAGTCTGCCACAAGCCCCAGCGAGATCGTTGAGGTTCAACTTACCCGAGGAAGGTGTGCGGTGACCGATGATGGCGAAGCGGCGATTCATCGGGCTCACATCGGCATGTCAGAGTCATCCATGTCGCCCATCATGCCCTTCATCTGACGGCGCAACTGACGGTTGCCCTTGATGCCCTTCATCATCTTTCGAGAGCGGTTCCACTGGGTGAGGAGTTCACGGACGTTTTTCTCCTGCACACCCGAGCCGCGCGCGACGCGTCGAATGCGTTGGGCTTTGAGTAGATGTGGTTCATTCTTTTCGAGTTGGGTCATCGAATCCATGATCACCCTGTACCGTTCGAGGTTGGTCTGCATCTCCTCTTTCTGGCGCCGGTTCATGTTGCCGAGGCCGCCAAAGAATGAATCGGGGAGGTGGGAGACGATGCGATCGATGGTGCCGATTTTACTCATCATCTCCATCTGTTGATACATGTCGTTGAGGGTGAATCTACCTGACATCAGGCGCTCGGTTAGGCGCATCGCCTCTTCTTGATCCATCGCATCGGGTGCGAGGTCAATGAGGCCGCGGATATCACCCATGCCGAGAAGACGAGATATGAATCGGTCCGACTCGAACTTCTCCAGGTCGCCGACCTTCTCACCCTCGCCGATGAAGACGATGGGTGCGCCGGTGGCTGCGACGGCGGACAGGGCGCCACCACCGCGGGCTGTGCCGTCGAGTTTGGAGACGATGACGCCGGTGACACCGACCAAATCGTGGAATCCGGCGGCGACTGGGCCAGCGGCTTGGCCGACTTGGGCATCGATGACGAGGAAGCGTTCGGTGGCGTTCGCCACCTTGTGGATGCGCTCAAGTTCGGCCTGCAGATCATCGTCGAGCCGATCTCGGCCCGCAGTGTCGACGATGACGACATCGGCCATGCCGACCTTGGCCAATCCATTCGCAACAATTTCCTCGGCATTGGTATTGTCCGGCTCGCCATAGACCTCGACAGGACTGTCGGCGAGCAATTGCTTGAGTTGGGCATAGGCACCAGGGCGCTGGACGTCAGCCTCGATGACGGCGACACGTATGCCGTGTCGGCGACGCCACCACTCAGCGAGTTTGGCTGTGGTCGTCGTCTTTCCTTGACCGTAAAGACCGACCATCAGAATGGTTTGGTTGTGGGGGCGAATCTCACGGGCCGCGCCCAACAGTCGAACGAGTTCGGTGTAGATGATGTTCATCGCATGGGTCTGCAGGGTGACGCCTGGGCGGAGTTCATCCTCCATCATTCGCTCTTCGAGTCGTGCCGTGATCTCCTTGGATTGACGGACGTTGAAATCCGCTTCGAGCAAAGCCCGACGGATGGCCTTGGAGAGTTCTTTCATCTCCGCTTCGTCGAGCTTGCGCTTGCCCTTGAGCAGACCGATGGCGCTGAAGATGCCCGCCTTGAGCCCCTCGAGTGCCATGAACCGGCGCTCACGCACACCCTTCATGAACCCGACGGCGACGGCCCGTAGGGCCGGACAAGCCTAAGAGGGACGGAACGGGGCCACGCCACATGGCCGAGCTCGGGCTGCCCCTGTGGCAACTGCAGGTCGCGGTCGCTATCGGTGTCATCGGCGTCTGGATCGGCTGGCAGGGCGGCATGCGCCGAATGGTTGGATTCTACGACCTGCCCACGGCGACGAGACTGCTCATTTACGGCATCGTCACCGGTGCGATCTACCAGAGCATTGCCTCGATGCTCGTCATGGATCCGATGTGGCAAGGCAAACCGGCACCGCTGTTGTTGCTATTCCTCGTGCCGCTCTTCATCTCCACATTGACGATGTTCCTGCTGACGCGGGAAGGTGTACGCCGCCTGAATGGACAACCCACAGCGGGCTGGGCCTTCGGTTTGGGATTGGGCTCCATGCTGGTCGTCCTGCTGATGTATCGTATCTTCACTGCAGACCCGAGTTTGGGCTTCTGGTTGACTGGATTCAATCCCGCCACATTGCTTCTCGGCGCCGCACTGTCGGCGGTCGTTCCGTGGACGATGGCCATCATCGCCTCCTGGCAGGGTTGGCATGCACTGGAGTTGAGGCGATTCAAACCGACGTTCAAAGCGACGCTCCTGCACGCGATGTTGCTCGTCTTGCTCGCCTTTGGCATCGTCTATCCCATCGCTTTGTTCGCCCTGCCGGCCTTCATTCTCTGGGGGCAGGCCCAAGCAGATGCCGTCTGGCTGCCGGCCGGTCTATCACCCCGAATGAAACAGGAGTGGAAGAGACTCCAACGCACCGGTGTATCGACTGGCGTGCGCGCTGTGGCCACGGAAGAGGAGTGAACGGACCGATGCGTCCCATAGGGACGAGCCGAGAACATTGATGGGGGTTCTTGACCCCGTTCAGACGAATGGGGCGTTGTCCGTACTGTCTTTCAACCAATGCGGTGGGGTCGAGCATCTGCCACAGTTGCGGTCGAGTCATCCTCGGTGCACGGGGTGTGGGCATGCGCTTGCGACCCCCGCCTGCGGGTGGTCATCGCGTCAGAGCTGCCCAACAGGGCCCTCCGCCCGGACTCAACATTCGGCGCGGCGGGCGACGCCGACAGAAACCAAAGAAGAATAATTTCCGCAACTTTGCCCTCGTTCTCGCGATCGCCTTTCTCTTTTTGTTCACCCCGGCGCAGGAGCGCATTCAATCGCAGTTGACCAAATGGTTCGATGACCTCATCGATGAATTTGGGCCGGCTCGTGAATATCCTGTTTACGCCGTTTACACCGTTGAGCGCCGAGTCAATCTCCTCAACCCTTACTCCGGTGACATGCCCTTCACCTACGAATTGGCCATTCCCGAGGTCAGAACGGATTTCGGTGATTCGCCAAACGGCTTCGAGATGTTGGATGGCTCCGTCACCACTGCGGAAACCCTTCAGGTGGTGAATAGAATGGAATTGCATGCCGCCTTCTCCAGTACGGCCGTGACCATACCAGTCTCCTCCGTCGAATACCGCGTCGAAGCCAATTCGATCGCTTTGAATTCACAGACGTCTGTCTATTGGCCCGAAATTGGGGATGGGCAAACTGAGTGCGATGTTGGCCGTTGCGTTATCTGGTCGGGCAACATCCCCGGTGGTCAGACAGCGACACTCATCGTCGAATACGATGTCATTGGCTCCTCATTCAGTTGGTGGGGTGGAGAACGGTCGCCGGACGAAGCCCCGATCTCCTCTACAGGTTTCCAGATTGACACGACGAATGACGGCACCTTCGCCGACCTTGACCGACCGGGACGCATGGGACAGGCGACGGCTGCGTTCGGTGACATCCCCCAATGGTACGATCGGGATTCAGGCGTCGGTGAGAATTGGGCCATCGATGCCCACGCTGCCATCGTCCGGGAACTCGCGGATGAGATCGCTGCCTCCCTCTCAACCGCCGATGCCAACAGCCCCTATGCCTTCGCCCACGCCGCGTTCATCGAGGTTCGCGATACGATCGAGTATAGGCAGGGATTGTCCCCGGCGCGGAGCGGCGAGGCCTGTCTGATCGAAGGTCGAGGCGATTGTGATGAGCAGGCCAATGCCTGGATGAGCCTACTGCGGACCCGAGGCATCCCTTCGTGGTATGAATTCGGACCGATGACAGATGCGGAGTATGTGTCCTGGGAACCCCATGCATGGGCCAATGCAATCTTCCCCCTCGATGGGGATTGGTGCGCCTCCAAAGGCATCGCTGAATCCTCCTGTTACATCGAGGGCGATGTCGATGTGGTCAACAACAAATGGCTATTGCACTCGCCGACGACCATGACGGAGTGGATCGAGCGGGCGAGCATCGAAGGCGAGGATGCATACAAATTCTATAGACCGCTGGCGATCAGTTGTAATAATTGCTGGACCGAAACCTGGACAACCCTTGGTGACCCTGTTATCACGGGTGGAACTTTCCGTGTCTCCGTGCGGGAAGGCGTGTGAGCATTCATATGGGATAGGAAGGGCCGAAAGGCTGCCAGAGGCGTGACATGCGCATCATCATCGGTGGAGCCGGCGAGGTCGGTCGCGGCGTTGCGAGAGCATTGCAGGACGAGGGTCAAGACGTCGTCTTGATCGATCCGAACCCCAACGCCATCAAGGAGGCGCAGTCAATTGATGCATTCGTCCTGCTCGGTGACGTCACCCGTCGCGAGGTGCTGAGAGAGGCGGGCATCAAGGATGCCGGTGTCTTCATCGCAGCGACCGGCAGCGATGAACGCAACATGTTGACCTGTGCGTTGGCACGCGATCTACTCGAGGAGCAACTGCCACTGGAAAAGTATCCCGACCGCGCACCCCTGTTGACCATCGCGCGCATCCACGATTCGAATCTGATTCAGGACGAGGGCGGCCGTCTGTCTCGTTGGGCGGGTGTCGACGTCGCGATATGTCCGCACGAGACCTCGATCCAACGCTTGCGCGCAGGCTTGAAATCTTCGAGTCTAAACGACGTACTGCCACTCGGTGGAGACGCGTGGATCGTCGAGGTCGAGGTCACGGCAGACGCCAGTCGCATGGCAAACTTCTCTCTCGCTCAAGCCGAGGAAAACATCGACGGACTGCCGACCGCATTCACCCTCTGCAGAAAGGGCCAGAAGGCATTCGTTCCCGATGGGGACACCATTATCGAGGTCGGGGATCGATTGGTCTTCGCAACGATTGGTGAACACACGTTCAAGCGCATCTCAAAGGCCGCAGGTCATTCTGAACCGGCTTATCCCGAACATCCCCGTGTGGCCATCTTCGGTGCCACCGCTCTGGGCCGTCAATTGGCTTCGGCCTACTTGGACGACGGATGTTGGGTGACCGTGCTGGACGAGCATCTCGAGGCGGCCAACGAATTGGTCGGCAGTGAGATCGGCGCCCACAAGCGTCTCGATGTCATCCACTGCAATCTCAGTGATCTTGATCTGCTCAAAGAAATTGAATTGGTCGACCACGACATCGCCATCGCCGCCCTCGGCGATGACCACGAAAACATCGCCATCGCGATGCGGGCCTCGGATCTCGGTGTGGTTCGCACCGGCCTCGTGCTGGATGATTCAAATCTCGCCCGTGTCGTGCGACGCATCGGCCTGACCTATGCAGTATCCGAACGTCGGGTCACCATCGACAATATCCTGATGCAGGTGCATCGACGCGTTCCGGGTCATTACCAATTGATGCCCTCCGTACCTGAGATCGTCGCGATGGGTGCAACCCTCACAGAAGGCCACAGCCGGATTGGCGAGACGATTGAAAAGATCGAGGGCAAGGGATCCTTCCGCATCGCTTTCGTCGAGCGGGAGAGTGCGGACCAGTCCAGGCTGATGTTCCGGCCGAAGGCCGACATGACCGTCAAAATCGGCGATCGGCTGATTCTCTTCGTCGAATCCGATGATGTGGCGGCAGTCGAGAAGATTCTGGAGCGTTGACCGATGCGCACCGATGTGATCGCCCTGGTCGCGGGCTGGAGCCTGGTTCTCCTCTCGATCCCCTTGGCCATCAGTGCATTTGTCGGATTCATCTCGCACGATGAATTGTCCATCTTGCTGTGGTCTTTCCTACCGGCCATCGTGTTGAGTGCGGTCGTCGGCGGTGGACTTGTCAAACTCGGCACCCGGCAGGATACATCCAGCCGATTGCGTGACCGAGAAGCATTCGCTGCGGTCGCCCTTTCTTGGCCTTTGATCGTCGCCGTCGGAGCGCTGCCTTACTGGCTCGGTCCGACCTTTCACGGGCCGATTACGTGGAATGGCGATGGTGCAACACTGCACGAGATGGCGGGTGGCATGGTGCGTGGATGGTTCGAAGCGATGTCTGGCTTCACCACATCCGGTGCGACGACCATCGATCCGTGGGCCAGCCCGAACTGCGATGGGCAGTCAGATTGTATCGGCGGTCAACCCAAATCGATTCTATTCTGGCGCTCGCTCACCCAGTGGCTCGGTGGCATGGGAATCATCATGCTGGGCATGCTGCTGATATCGCGCGCGCTCGGTGGCGGCATGTCGATTGCGAGGGCAGAACTTACCGGTCCCTCCCTCAGCAGACTTCGCCCTCGCCTGCAAGAGACAGCCAAGGCATTGTGGGGGATTTACGTTGGATTTACGGTGCTAGAATTCATCCTGCTGATGTGGTGGGCCGACCTCGGCTGGTTCAACGCGATCAACTATTCATTGACGACGATGGCTTCTGGAGGATTCGGTACATCCGACGCCGGCGTGATGGCATTTGACAGTCCTCTTGTCGAGGGCATCATCACCTTCTTCATGGTCGCCACAGGAATCAATTTCACCCTGTTCCACTTCATTCTCCTCAAGGAATATACCAAGGTCGTCAACGATCAAGAGTTGCGCGTCTACCTCTTTGTCCTCGCAGGTGCATGGGCGATTTTCGCACTCAACCTCGTCTATAGTGCGGGCTGGGGGTGGGGTGAAGCCTTGCGGCACGGTGCCTTCCAAGCAGCGGCGATCGGAACGTCCACCGGGTATGCGAGTGCGGATTTCGCAAGTTGGCCCGTACTCTCCCTCTTCGTCCTTCTCTTCCTGATGATCGTCGGCGCATCTGCAGGATCGACGAGCGGCGGGTTGAAAATTCTCAGATTGAGACTGGCCTTTGGACTGGCGCGGCGTGAAATCAGTCGCATCGTGCAGCCGCGCGCCATCGCCAGCGTCCGGATGAATGGGGAAATCGTCGATGACTCCCGCATGTGGATCGTCATCGGGATGCTCACCACTTGGGGTGCACTGGCGATGGTCAGCTCGGTTCTCATCGCCATCCTCGAACCTGAACTCTCGCTGGAAACGGTTCTCTCGGTCGTCATCGCATCGCTCGGCAATACCGGTCCCGCGCTCGGTGCCTACGGCCCGACCTCGACCTGGGCGAGTTTGAACTGGCCGACCTTGATTTGGACCTCCCTTCTGATGTGGGCGGGTCGACTCGAATTGCTGACCGTACTCGTGCTCTTCCACCCGCGCACCTGGCGCAAAGAACGCAAGGGCTGATCAGAAGAAGTCCAATTTCTTCTGAGATGGGTCTGGTTCGGACTCTTCTGAGGCGGCATCCACATCGGCAGCGATGGAGGCGATGTCGGTCTCTAGACCGGGTGAGGTGAGCATGGCCTGTGCTTCTTCATACTGTAGAGCGAGAGCCTTACTGGTCTTGAGATTGGCGCGTAGCCCATGCAAGGCGAGATGATCCTCGGCCGACAAACCGAGTGAGAGTGAGATGTCAAAGTCGTTCGAATCCCCTCCGAGTGATTCACTCGAGATGGCCCGGAGTGCGGGCCACAACTCCTCGCGGACCGAGGTCTCGCTGGCCCCACAAGTTTCGGCGAGGCGCTCGACGATGGAACTGCGGCGCCAGGCCTCCCGCCCGCGACGGAGGAATTCTGGATACTGGAGTGAAAAACGGTCGGCCGGTTCTTCATTCGAGGCGATGCTGGCCGCCATGGCGCCGAGGTTTCCTCCCCAATACCACGAGCGGTAGGCGAGATTCGAGAAGCGGACGAATAACGCCTTGTCGGCGATGGATAGGGTCTTGGAGGCGCGCGCCCAACTCTCCGGCCTTCGCATCACAGAGGCATTGTTCCAAGCCACCCATGCGACCAGGTCATCGGGGTCCTTGTCGAGGCGAAGGCTGAGTCGAGCGGCCTCGGCTGCCGTCCGGGTTCTGTAGAGTTGTTCCAGTCCTGGGAAGAGATCGATCTGTTGGTCGCGCTGACCGAGGCCGATCTGGATGGCGACACGCGCTTCGTCGATGTGGTCTCCGCCAGAGGTGCAGATGGCCTGCAGGTCACGGACCAATGCCCGAATGTCGCCTGGATTGGCCTCCACCAGACGATCGATGGCGATGCCATCGGCGGTATAGCCCTCGGCGACGAGCACTCGATTGGCGATCCGCCGCAATGCCGTGCCGGAGGCGCGACGGAATTCAATGATCTCGACCAGACGGGCAAAGCGGTCGCGCGTGCTGCGCCAATTGCCGCTGCGACCCCACAAGCGCATCGGGTCATTACAGGTCAAGAGGATGGGTTGCTTGGTCTGTTTGAGCAAGCGCAGCAGTTCGGCCTTGCCACCGCTGTCCCCTTTCAGGTCGTGTTGTCCCTCATCGTCGTCCCCCCGCGAAGAGATGATGCGTTCGATACGGGCATCGCTGACCTCGCGGAAAGAACCGGCGAGATGGTCGACCTCGTCGAGTAGAATCAGGGTGCGTCGTTTTGAATCGTTGCTGAAGGATCCATCCATGCTGAAGGTGAAATGGGTGGCGCCGGATGTGGCTGCTCGCCGAATGGCAGCCGCGTTGCGCTGATCCGAGGCATTGAGTTCGATCACATCCCAACCGAGTTCCCCGGCGATGGCGCTGGCTAAACTTGTCTTTCCCACCCCTGGCGGGCCTGACAGCAACAAGCCGCGCTTCTCGGGCGTTCCACTCTCCCAGGTGGCGAGCCAATTCCGAATCCGTTTTCGCTGGGCATCATTGCCCTCGAGCGCTTGGGTGGACTGCGGCCGATGCCGCTCTGTCCAATCCTCGACATCTCTCGACTCGGTCATCGACGGCCTTCGGCCGTTGGCGCCTCTTGAACATTGACCGGCTCAGAAGAGGGAAGACAGGGTTCCGAGCGTTAGATGCGTCCCAAGGTCGGTGACTGGGATTCGAATTTGTGTCCCATCGTCGCGGCGACGCACCGTGACGGTCGCATCCTTCAGTGAGTCGTGATCGACCGTGACGGCCCACGGTACACCCACCTCGTCGGCCCGTGCATAGCGTCGACCGATCGACCCGGACCCATCGTAATAGGAGGACAACCCAGAGATTTGGGAGAGAGTGCGATGAATCTCTTGACCCAGGCTGCCGAGCCCATCCTTTTCCATCAGCGGCAGGATGGCCACATCGATGGGCGCGATGCGCGGGTCGAGTCGCAGGACGGTATAGGCCTCGCCTCCCTTTTCGGTCTCGTCGAAGGCGTGGTCGATGGCATGCCACAGAATTCGGTCGATGCCGAATGCCGGTTCGACCACATGCGGCAGGAACCACTCGCCATGCTCGGTACTCTGGACGCGCTTCTCCTCGACCATCTCGGCCTCGATGGTGACCGATGAACCATCTGCCAATGCGAGTTCAAAGGGGAAGTGAGCAGGTGCTGACTCGAGAGAGTCAAGGGCGGCATTGACAGCGCCGGCCTGACCGCGGAAGGCAGGCCCGATGATCGCACCAACACCGGCGAGAACCGTCTTGTCGACGACCTTGGGTTCGTCAAACGGCCGCCATGCACGCAGGTTCGAATCTTGGGTGGCATCCTCGTGCGCACCGAGATCATAGCAGCCACGATGGGCGATACCGACACACTCGACCCAGCCGTAGGAGCCGTGGATTTCTGCGTCCCAGCAATCCGATGCATAGTGCGCCATCTCAGTCCCTTCGTGCTGACGGAAGCGGATGCGCGCCGGGTCGATGCCGACCGAGACGAGGAAATCCCAAGTCCAAGCCATGAACCAGGCGACGGTCGGATGGCGGATCACATTGGCTGCCGAGGCAGCCCCGACCTCCATTGTCAGGGGTTCGCCCTGCGCCGGGTCGGGGACGAGATTGAATGGTACACCTTCCCACTTGGAGAAATCGTGTTCCGGGTTGACCTCGGGATCGATGAAGTATTCTAATTCGGCCATGTTGAATTCGCGCAATCGAATCATGCCTTGGCGCGGGCTGATCTCGTTGCGATATCCCTTGCCAGATTGCATTGCACCGAAGGGCAGCCGATTTCGGAAATGCCGGTATAGAGCGGGGAAGAGCATGAACATCCCCTGTGCTGTCTCGGGGCGCATGTAGGCAGCTCGACCGCCTTTCATCGCCCCGATGCGGGTGCTGAACATCAGGTTCATCGGTCGACTCGCTTGCCAATCTGTGGCTGTACAGCCGGGGCAGGCCACAGCGTTGGAGGCGATGAGTTCGTCCAGTTCTGCACTGGAGAGAATGTCGGGATTTGGGTGGAGGTCCTCGATCAGATGGTCTGAGCGAAAGGCGCCGCCACAGCCGTTGCACTCGGCCATGTGGTCATTGAACTCGCCGACGTGGCCGCTCGCGACGAGCACTGGCTCGGGTGTGATGGTCGGGGAATCGATCTCGACGATGTCACCGTGCCGTGCCCAATGCTCTAGCCAGGCATTCTTGACCCGCCGACGCAATCTGCCGCCGACTGGACCGAAGTCGAACAGCCCAGCCACGCCGCCGTGAATCTCGAAGGCGGGGAGGATGATGCCGCGGCGACGCAGCATGCTCGTCAGCCGCTCAAGCCGCGCACCAGCGTCTGTCATCATGCCTTCGCGGGCATGGAGGTCTCATCAAGCAATCGGCGCCCACACCCTGAAAGGGTGGACTCTTCTTCCTCCGAGCATGGGACAGGCGATGGTTGCCATCACCGAGGCGGATTGCACGGGTTGTGACCTCTGCATACTGCACTGTCCCTTCGAAGCCCTCCTTCCTCGCGCACACGTCCTCGAACACCGTCGCAAGCGAGATGTCATCGTCCTCATGGACCGCTGCGTTGGTTGTCTATCCTGCATCGGCTCCTGTCCAACATCGGCTCTATTCGAGGTCGACATGCCCACATCGGCGCGCACGAGTCCACTCTTGGAGACGGATCCCATCATCCCTCAAACCGAAGCGATTGCACGTTGGGGCCCGAAGGACAAGCCATGGGCCTGAGAGTTCCCTACGGGAACATTGCGAATTGTTCTTATAGCGCATCGTAACGCTCCCCTCCGACTGAATCGGAGGATTGTGCCATGGCTGAGACACTATACCTTGAGGACCTCGCTGAAACCGAGGCGCTCCTGTCCGAACTCTCGCAACCCGTGCGCGACTGGTTCAAGGACACATTCCCTGATTTCACGGACCCGCAGAAGTTGGCGATCCCCTCGATTCTCAACGGCGAACACCTGTTGCTCTGTTCACCGACGGGTTCTGGTAAGACCTTGACAGCCTTCCTCACCATCATCGACAAACTGGTCCGCCTCTCCCTGGATGGAAAGTTAGAGAACAAGGTCTACTGCATCTACATCTCGCCGATCAAGGCGCTCGCAAATGATATCCAGCGAAATCTGATTGGCCCGTTGACCGAGATCAAAGAGCGATTCCTGCCGAGCCGGGCCCAGGACATCAAGGTCGGCCTGCGGACTGGTGATACGCCCCAATCCGAGCGTCAGAAGATGCTGCGCAAGCCGCCGCACATCCTCATCACGACGCCGGAATCGTTGGGGCTGGCCTTGGCCTCCAAGAGATTCCGCCCCCTGATGCACGATCTCAAGTGGATGATCATCGACGAGATGCACTCTCTTGTCCCGACCAAGCGCGGCACGCATCTCTCCCTGACGATGGCCCTGCTCGACACGTTGATCGCCAATCCGGTGCAACGACTAGGCATCTCCGCGACCATGGAGCCACTGGAGGAGGTTGCCCAGTTTCTCGTTCCCGTCAAAGGCGAAGACCGTGAAGCGGGCGCCGTGTCGACACCAAAGTTCGACGATGAGGAATCCAGTCTCGTCCACATCGCCAAGGTCAGTGGCGTACGCGAACTCGACCTCGACATCATTCTGCCACATCCAAAGTTCAGCGAGGTGCCGGTCAAGAAGCTGCTCGACTACAACGTGGACATCATCAAAGATCTCTGCGAGGCCCATACGACGACACTGGTCTTCGCCAATACGCGTGCGATGACCGAGATCATCACCCAGAAACTCCGCGTCCTTGGGCTGGCAGGCGTCGAAGGCCACCACGGTTCGATGGACAAACAGATTCGACTCGAGGTCGAACGCAAATTGAAACGCGGCGAACTGCGCTGCTGTGTCTCCTCCTCCTCGCTCGAGATGGGCATCGACATCGGTGCGGTCGACATGGTGATCCAACTCGGTTCGCCAGGCTCAATCTCGACCGCTCTACAGCGCATCGGTCGCGCCGGTCACCACGTCGGCGGCATCCCGCGGGCCCGTTTCCTGCCGACGAGCAGCCATGACCTGCTCGAATTGGTGGCGCTCCAAGGCGCCATCATGAGCGGTGAGATGGACAATCTTCGATTCCCTGAGAATTGCTTGGATGTGCTCGCCCAGTTCATCATCGGCCTGACCATCTGCGGCGAGATCGACATGGATGAGGCCTATTCCATCATCACATCCTCCTATCCCTATCGCCATCTGCCCTACGACGATTTCATTGAGGTACTGTCTCTACTGGAAGACGAGCGCCGCGTCTGGATGGATTGGGAGGAGAACACCATTGGCAAGCGAGGCTACTCGCAGATGATCTACTACACCAATATCGGGACCATCGCACCCGACAACAATTACCTCGTGTTCAGCGCCGATGGGTCGATGATTGGGCAATTGTCGTCCTCCTTCGTTCAGAACCTGCGGACCGGCGATGTCTTCCTCTTGGGCGGCTCGACCTACCGGGTCCATCAAATCCAGGCGAGCCGCGTCAGCGTCACCCCTGTGACTGGCTATAGACCAACAGTCCCATCTTGGTCCGGCGAGGCGATGAGCCGCAGTCGCGAACTATCGGAAGCCGTCCTCAATTTGCTCAACGCGACCGTCACGGCAATCCGCCGTGGACGCGACCCGCGTCTGCTCTTGACCGGCGCTTACGCCCTGTCCGATCCGGTGGCAGAGTCCTTGGCGCGCTTCCTCGAAGAGCACACCATCGATTCCATTCAGGTGCCAACCCTCGATCGCATCCTTTTCGAACAGATCATCAATTCGCCCGTCCCCACCTACATCATCACCACCTGCAGAGGGCGGGCGTTCAACATGGCCTTGGGTTACTTCATGGCGGGTTTGTGCGAGATGTACGATATCCACGTCGTCGAGATGTCCTTCGACGAGAATGCCTTCCTCTTCAAAACCGGCCAGGAGATCGATACCGCTGCCATCTATCCCCTGTTCAAGAAGAATCAGCGCGATGCCGTCCTGCAGCGCTACCTGCTCGACAGTCAACTCTTCGCCAAGCGATTCCGCGAGGTCGCCGGCCGTTCACTGATCGTCCCGCGTCGCATCGGTGCAGAGGAGGTCAGCCCCAAGCAATTCCAGCAGAAGGCAGAGAAGGTCTTCCGAGAACATCGTCAACACGCGGACAGCCTCTTGGTTCGTGAAGCCCAGAACGAGATCTTCCACACCGACCTCGACATGGAGGAATTGGAACGCTTCGTCAATCGAATGGAGGACGAGGACGTGCGCATCGTCCACTCCCGCGTCACCCTGCCGAGCGCGCTTGGAATGAATCTCTACATGGCGGCCTTCGAGGACCTGCTCAGCATGCGCACCCGCGCCTACCTGGTCAAGGATATTGACCCTGAAATCTTGCGACGTTTGCTGGGTGGCCGCTCGCGCGCGACCGATCTCGATGCCGAATCTCTGCAGAAATATTTCCACGATAAGGTGGGCACACCCGAAGATGCAGATGGACTGCTGCGCCTGATGGAGAAAGGCGGTGGCCTTCACCCGAACCTTGAGAATCCGCTCTATCAGGACAAACTGACCCATCTCGACCACGATACCATTCACAGTTGGGTGGTCGAACTCTCCGAGGCCGGTGCCATCACCAAGGTTCGGGGCACCGGCGAGGATGCTGTCGATGACAAATGGTACAGCATGCGCATGGCCGAGGTGCACGGCACCTTGGGCGTCCTCTCAACCAAGGGCGCAGACGAGATGGAGGACCTGCGCGAACTCTACACCGGCGGCTTGTCCTACGATGTCGCCGACACGTTCCAAGATGCGAATGTGATGGAATGGAAGCCGGCCAAACTGATGGACCCACACGAGGCGCTGCGTGTCAAAATCGTTGACATGCTCGGCAGTGAAGGCCCGAAGACGCTGCCGAAACTATCCGGGAGATTACCGTTCCCGAACGCCCAAATCGAGTCCCTATTGCACGAGTTGGAGGTTCGAAACATCGTCTCGATCGGCTTCTTCACCCAGACCGATGAAGGCGAGTACATCCTGCGCGTGGACGAGCATATCATCACCGGTGGCAAAGAGAATATCATCGAATATCGCGAATTGCAGAATCTACTACTGCGCAAATCCTTCAAGCAGTATCCCGATGCCCAGAGTGCACTCGACGACGGCCATGTGATGTTTGCGAAGATGCATGAATTACTCGACCGGATCGAAAATTTCCGCTTTTCCGATTGGAAGGACATGAAGCACGACCCGGACATTGTCATGGGACGTCTGCTCCACTCCCGCGTCGGCTATACCACCCAGTCGATGCTCCCCATGCTGCTCGGGCTGCGGCCAGAACCCTGGTTCAGCGAGATGGATGCGGAATTATTCGAATACATTCCACCGGACCAAAATGTCGAGCGAGCAGAAATCATCGGTCATCTGCCGCGCGGCGAGGAGCATAAGCATCTGCAACGGGATGCGCGCAATGCACTCTCCAACATGGAACGACAGATGGTCTTCGTCAAACAATTCGAGGAACTTCAGCATCGCAAGCGCTCCCTCTCCCTCTTCCACCGAGTGCACGGGGAATATGAGCCCATGGACTTCCCCGAAGCCCTGGTCGAATTGATCCAGCGAATTGGACCGATCAAGCTGCACGCGCTACGCCTCTTCGTCTCTCATCCGGTCGAATTACTCGCCGAGGTGCTGCGCGACCTCGAGGCGGAGAAGAAGATCATGCGCGTCATCGCGTTACAACCGGACCCGACCGATTTCTACTGCGTTCCCAGAGATGTAGCCGCCTTGTCAAGGCCGACCCGTGAGGATCGGAAATTGCGCATCCTGACTCAATCCGACCCCTTCTGCAGTCGCTTCATCCAAGAGGTTCGCTACGTCCTCAAGCAGGGTTGGTACTATCCAGTGTTCAAGGGCGTCGATCCGGTCGGCCGAATTTTGATGTACAAAGTCAATGATTATCTTGAGATCAAAGACATTCACATCCCGCATGCCTATCTCGATGAATTCGCAGAAATTTTCGATGTACTCTTAGAGAATTACAAGGATACTCTGGTCGATGTTGCCGTGTTGCACGCCTTCAATGGGGAGCCGATTCACGATTGTGATGAAAACATTCAGTCGATCGTCGAGAGACTCGGATTCCGCTCGATGGGGGATAATTTGCGCTATATCCGTGGGGGTGTGGTCGACCCGCGACCGCGAAAGATCGCCTTGCGCGCCATGTTCCACCACCACGGACTGCATCAGGATAGTCGCTCAGAGAACGAGACGCTGGCCATCGCCCATGTCCCCGAGGTTCGCGACGACTTTGCCCTGCGCGGCCGCTGTGAGATGTACCGGGTGAACCTGAAGTCGATGGCGGCGAGTCAGCAACTCCACCTCGGGACGAATCTCCGCAACCATCAGGTATGGGCCTCGCTCAAACACTTCCAGCGATTGTTGAGGATTCGAAATGTCCAGCCGGATGAGGACCTGATCGACGTGCTCGACTTCTTCAGTAGCCATACAGACCCGAAAATTTTCATGGATCGATATGCGATGAAGCGCGCGGAATTCCGCAAACTCATCCAGCCGCTGATCCGCAGCGGCCACATCGTCCAAGATTACCGCGGCGGCTTCAAGACGGTCCATCGTCTGGAATCAAAGGACACGTGGGAAGTCAAGAAGGAATACCTCAGGGAGATGCTGCAGGAATATCCCATCATCACCCTCAAGCAATTCGAAAAGCTCGCCGGCAGTCCATTCAAACCGGAAATGCTGTCGAGTGTTCTGCACGAATTCGAAGCCGAGGGGTTGCTCATCAAGGGATTCCTCGTCGATGATCTACACGAGGTTTGCTGGGGGCGAAAGAACCTGCTAGAAGCCGCGGATAACCTTCCGCCGATGCGTGATTTCGTCCTGCCGCCGTCCGACCCGCTGCTGCCATATTTCCAGAGTCTATTGCGGGAGAGATTCGGATTTGGCAGCGCTTACATGGTCTTCCACAATGAGGAGCCCATCGCCGCTTTCAAGGCGAATACGCGGGATGATATCATCGCAGTCACCGATTTCGTCGGCGATTCCGAGAAGGAGAAAGAAGCGTTGCGCGTCATGAAAGAATTTGCCTGGGAACACGGCATGCCGCTGAAGGGCAAGGTGCTCGACCGGCTGAAGTCACGTCGTTGAACGGCGACTGAACAACCGCGTCAAGGGGTCGAGCACATCCAAGACGTGGCTGTGTAATTTCGGCAATAACTCGAACAGGGCGAGCGCCATCAAGAACATCGCGCCCAAGGAGAGGAACTTCGCTGCGTAGGAATGACCGAACTCAAAGATGCTCAACCCACCGAGGTCCCACGAACCCGCGTAGGTCACGTGCATCCAGATGATGCCTGCATTGCGGAATGTGTTGAGGACGTGAATGACGGGGATGGTGATGAAAATCGCACGCAACCGTCGCTGCCAAGTCGCTTCTCGGACAGCGACCAGCGCACCGATGAAGACGATCATCGATTGCAGGGCACTACACCCGAGTACGAAGGCGATGTTCACCGGTGTACCATCGGCGTGAACCATCGGCACGAAGAAGCCGCCCTCGCCCAAGGAATCGGTGAGCAACCAGCGATTGCCCGTCCATTCAGACCACAGCACATCACCCGCGCCGGTATCGACCATCATCGCGCCCAATGTGATGTCTCCCGCACCGGTCCACTGCAGCATGAGGGAGGCATTCCAAGCCGTGAACCAGACCACAGCGGCATTGACCATCGGGATGTGTTCGATCATCAAATACGGCATGGCGGACCAGAAAACTGCGCCTCGCAACCACTCAACTGCGGGCGCGATGCGGCCCTCGCGGGCATTCAGCGCTTCCCATCCACCATAGGCGATACAGACGGGCAAAGCGCCGAGCGACATGAAGATGAGAACGGGGTCTTCCATCTCCATGTAATAGGCAGCGCCGAGGAAGAAGTAGATGCCGACACAGACCCAACCCGCGGGTGAGGCCCAACGCATCCAGTCCTTCTTGCCGTGGAAGGAAAGGCCGAGACAGGCGAGGCCCGAGGCGATGATCAGCAGTTTGGTCTGGCCGAGGTCGAGGCCGATGACAGCGCCGAGCGCCGCAACGGTTGAACTGACGACGTCTTCCATCTCAGGCTCAACCCGGGTCGGCAAGTCACATATAGGCTCGCGCTGACGCCCCGATGAGCGCCATGTCAGAGGATGCCTTCGATTTCCACGGATTCATGGACGCCTATGTCGCGGACCTGACCAAAGCGCTGCGCTCCCTCGACCGGGTTTCGGTCGAATCCTTGTACACCGAGATGCTCTCTGTAATCGATTCGGGCAACATGGTTCACTTCATCGGCAACGGTGGCAGTGCGGCCACACCATCCCACAGCGCGGGCGACTGGTCCAAGGAACTCGGACTCCCGACCTTGGCCCACACGGACAATATGGCCGCGCTCACCGCATGGGCGAACGACACCTCCTACGCCAACATCTTCGTTGGGCAACTCCAGACTTGGCTGGCCGATGGCGATCTCGTCGTCGGCTACTCCGGCAGCGGCAATTCACCCAATGTCATCAATGGCATCGTCTTCGCCAAAGAGAACGGTGCACGCACCGTTGGCATCACGGGCAATTACAACGAGGGCGAGGGCGGCGCATTGGCAGAACTTGTCGACGTCGCCATCGTCTGCGACACGACTTCGATGGAACGCATCGAGGATTTGCAACTCATCATCAACCACATCGTCAAAGAGGCCGTCAAGGCCAGCCGCGGCCTGCCGAGTCATTCCTGAGGTGCCTTGGATGGACCTGCCCGGTCGACACGATGCGGACATCGATGCACCCGTGGCCACCGTAGAAGGGTGGGATGGATCAATCGCCTATCTCGACCGAGATGGTGTCCTCAATGTCGGCCGAGAGGACTATGTCAAGACCGTCGATGAAGTCGTAATGCTCGCTGGAGCGGGCGATGCGATTGCAGCACTCAGGGATGCAGGTTATAGAATTGTCATCGTCACAAATCAATCTCCGGTTAACCGCGATATCTTCTCCCATGCGGACCTTGCAGCAATGAACCAAGCTGTTCTCGAAGGATTGCTCGAACAGAACGCAAATGCACACGTCGACCTCGTTCTCTACTCCCACTACGCACCCTGGGAGCACAGCCCTGTGCGCAAGCCCGGACCGGGCATGCTTCAGGTCGGGCGACAATTGCTGAGTGGACTCGAGTTGGATACGTGTCGGGACTCTGCCGAACTCAAGTTCCGTGCCGACGAGGGTCGTTCCTTCATGGCCGGCGACCGCGATGCGGACATGGGCGCGGCTTGGCACCACGGTGTGCGCGCCTTCCGCGTCGATGCAGCAGAGGGCATCGCCGCAATCATCGAACGACTCCTCGACGATGAAGACGAAGGTGATCACCCGGAAATACGACGGTCGAGGCCGAGTCCCTGATCTGGATCGGTCTCGACGACACCGATGAACGTGAACACGGTTGCACAACGTGGGAGTTCCATTCGCTCCTCGAACGACTGGAATCGGAAGGATTCACCATTCAGGAAGAACGCCTCGTCCGTCTTTGGCCATTCGCGCCGGGCCGCACACGCGGCAACGCGGCCCTTGCGGCATCGATTCAAAGCCGAGACATTCGCCGAATTCAAGCCATCCTCGACGATTGGTTCACCACACGCTACGCAGATCTGAGCCCCAGCGATGTCGAACACGCGGCTCAACCGGTGCTCATCGCCACGTTGAATCAATTCTCAGAAGATCTCTACTGGGATACCGTTCGCAACCAAGTCGACCTGAAGGAACGAAGGCAAGCCCTGCAAGGCACCCTGCATCACGTCTGGGCAACAGAGAGAGGCCGCAGGGGCATCATCGGCGCCAGCGCCGCCATCGCCTGGCGCGGCGAGCACGACCACACCTGGGAATGCACCGCATGGAGAGGCCATCAAGGGGAGAGAAATGTCCCAGCAAACTGCGTTGTCGACATGGCGAATAAATTTCCATTGACATTCATGAATCGCGATCCGAACCGCGCCCTGATCGCACCACGCACACCCTGTCCCGTCCTCTATGGTATCCGCGGAGAGACGCGCAAGAGCGTGTTGGAAGCCCACGCATTCCTGCAATGCCAAGATGTCGAACAGAGCGTGGCACACCGGGCATGGCGCACCAATCAAGCCACGGGAGACCATCTGTCCGGTGTCATGACTGGAACCGTTCAATCAGCAGAAACGATTCGTGGGGGTCACGTCTGCATCCAGACCGAGAACAAGTTGTTCGCATTCGAACCATCGGGCCCCGTCAATCAAATGGCACAATCGTTCCAACAAGGAGATGAAATCGAATGGGCAGGACTGCGAGCACCCGATGGCTCGTTTCATCTGGAGAATATTCGCTTGATTCAGGGCGTTAGAAATCGAGCGAGGCCCATGTGTGAATGCGGCCATCGATTCAAATCGAAAGGCGTAGGGCAGTCTCTGAAATGTCCAAACTGTTCTCAAACCCATGATGATGTCTGGTGCTCCGAAACGATTGCATCGGATTGGACCGAGCCGACAGATTCGAACCGCCGTCACTTGGCCAAACCGCTGTCAAGAAGGGGCAAGTCTCTAGACCGAGGCCCGGAATAGGCCCGGCCATGGCAACCGAAGAGACGGCCAAATACGCATTGATTCTGGTGACGATTGGCATGATCGGCCTGATTTACTATCTGCGCAAGAAGAACATGGCAGCAGCCGAGCAAGCGCCGAAGGTTGCGGGCGATGACGTTCTCGACGGAGGTGCGAAGGATCCCGCTGCCTTCGATGAGCCCGATGACGATGCGCTCGATGAGATGCAGGATCTGCTCGAAAACGCGGCCGAGAATCAAGGCCTCACGTACGAGGAGTGAACCCTTCATCACCCAACGTGCACTGTTGGGTTGAGTCAGATTTGACGATGTTCCGAATCGACATCTCCTCGGGGTGGAGGAACCAGGTCTCTACCTTCAGGCCGCCCCGAGACTTCCAGCCCTTGCCGGATGCATCTTCGTAGGCGGAGCTGATCAATAGCAACGGTACCTCGCCCTCTTGACAACAATCGATCAGCGAACGGATGGAGGTCAGCAGTTCGGCGGGTGCCTTGCCGGTCTTGGCCGTCCAGTCATCGACGATGACCAATCCAATCGAATTTAGCGCGCCCAACAGGCCAAGAGCAGAGGTGATACCATGCCCTATATTGTCCCCGACCGCAGCCATGTGCAGTCTGGCGACAGCGACAGGCGACACATCCTCGTAGAGTTGAGAGAACCGCTGCCCATCCGGCATCTCGGCACATACCCAGACCACATGTCTGCCATCGGCAAGCACAGTGCGAGCCTGTTGCAGGGCGAATGTCGTGCCACCGCAGCCAGCCTCGACGGCCAGGTGCACACAACCCGTCACCGGCTCCATGGTGTGGGCCTTGGCTCCGCGGTTCTTGAGGAGTGTGGCGCAGCAATCGATAAACGCCGGGCCTTGACTGGACGCATCATGCCCGAGGACGCAATTCTCGATGCGGACACCGATCGCATCCCGCGCCGCGCGCTTCCACCCTATGATGAGCAGCCCGATGACGTCGGTGTCATCGGGGGCATGATGGCCAGCGGTGGCCCGTTCAAAGTCGCCTTTCACGACACGAACCAATTCGGCCCCCACGCCATGATTCTCATGCTATTCGGATTCGCCGGCATCACCGGCGCGATCCTCTTCGCCCTCTCCAAACTCTGATGCTCAGAGATGGTTGCGGGCCAGTGCGACGGCCTCGTCGACCAATTCTGCACTGACGCCGATGTGGCTGGCCGGGTCGAACATTGTGTCTAACTGTTCACTGGTAAATTTCGAAGTGATTTCAGAAAGGTCACCACAGACCTCACGCAGGTGACGCTTCTCAGCGACACAGGTCATGCTGGCGCCTCGGAGGATCTCGTGGGCTTCATCACGGGGGATGCCAGCATCGACCAGATCGATCATGACACGCTCGGCCATCACGAGGCCGTTCTGGCGCTCGATGTTGATGCGCATGTTGTCTTTGTCAACGACACACTTGGCCATGACACGGTCGGTCTTGGCCAGCACATCATCGAGCAGGATGGCGGCGTGGGAGAGCGTGAAGCGCTCGGCGCTGCTGTTGGCGAGGTCACGCTCATGCCACAGTAGGGCGTTTTCGTAGGACGGGATGATGAATGAACGCACGACGCGCGCGAGGCCACAGGCGTTCTCCGCGGTGATCGGATTGCGCTTGTGGGCCATGGTACTGGAGCCGACCTGCTTCTCCGCATCGAAGTATTCACCGACCTCGGCGATCTCACTGCGCTGCAGGTTGCGAATCTCTTGCAGGATCTTCTCGACGCTGGTGGCGGCGTTGGCCATCCATGAGACCCACTCGATGTAGCGGTCGCGTCCCACAACTTGGGTTGTGACCAGCGGGACGCTGAGGTCTAGATGGGTGAGGATGAGTTGCTGCAGTTCGCGCGCGTTCTCGCCTTGAGCCGCACCGGTGCCGACGGCGCCGAGGAACTTGCCGATGCAGATGCGGTCTTGGATCTCATCCAGGCGGACGAGGTGGCGACGGAACTCATCGAGGAAAACGGCGACCTTCAAGCCGAAGGTGATCGGGACGGCGGCCTGACCATGTGTGCGACCGATCATCACCGTGTCGCGTTCTCTCTCGGCGAGGTCCGCAAGTGTGGAAATCAATTGCACGAGAATGTCACGGTGGATGGCGACACTATCCTTGATTTGGAGGCCGACCGCGGTATCGACGATGTCGTTGCTGGTGGCGCCGAGGTGGATGCACCACCCGGCCTTGCCCGCAGCCTCTGCCATCGCCTTGGTCAGGGCCATGATGTCGTGCTTGGTCTCGGCCTCGATCTCATCGACACGTTCGCAGGTGACGGATTCAGAGTTCGAGATGGCGGCGACAGCCGCATAGTCCGCATCTGAGACGCGCCCGAGTTGGTTGTGGGCCCAGATCAGTGCACGCTCGACCTCGAGCTGGCGCGAGTGCCGACCGTTTTGACTCCAGACTTCTTTGATCGCATCGCGACCATAGCGGTAATCCAAGGGGCTGACCGGCATCCAATCACCTTCGATGAACCGTCGACCCGGCCGAGGTGTTTGAGGGTGCCGACGGTTCACCCAAGTGAGGCGTCCCAGATATCGACCCAGCCCCGGCGTCCGGTCCAGTGGGCAGTCTGGTGGACGATGATCGGTTGATTCATCCACGGTGCATCGAGAACAGCGGTCTCGTATTCGCCCCCCTCACCATCGACGTTGAAGCGGTACTCCTCTGAAAGTTCTTCAAGAGAGGAGAGTCTCTCAGCGGTAAGAAGAGAGCCAACCCATTCCTCACCGAGTCCATCGGTACTGACGGCGGTCAACATGAGGGAATGGCCGTGGGCGATCAGGTCGCGCATGTGTTCGCTGCCATCGTGATGCCACACGGGCGTGAAGGAGCGAATGCCGAGGCGCTCGCACATGCGCTCGACGCGGGTCTTCTGGTAGTCACTGCGCAGCGCGCCGACGACCAGGCCATCGATCGGCTCACTGGCTCGAAGCCTTTCCAGAGAAGCAGGCCATTTCCAGCCCTCAGGCCAAACTGCATCCGCCTTCTCAGAAGCGGACCAAGTCGAGGATCGCCTCTTACCTGAACCAGAGACAATACTTTCCAAAGCAGATTCCAATTCATCCATCTCTGTCTCTTCATCCCCTGAGATGGGGACGGGCATCCATGGTATGCCCGCGCTCGCCGCCTGGAGTCCCGCGAGGGCTGTCGACGGCACTTGGAACATCATCGAATCGTCGCCGGTGATACGGATCGTCACCATGCCGGCGACGTCCCAACCCCGGAGGGTGGCCCACCATGTGGCGTAGGAGGAATCCTTGCCTCCTGAGGCGAGTATGAGGACCCTCATCGGTGGTCTGGCGAGGGTGGTGGTCGATAGACCCGCCGTCCACGCTGTTCAAGAACCGCCATCGGTGGGGACGGGATGACCGACGAAGGTTCATAGGGGACCTTCCCGGGTCCCGGAGGGATTCAGATGCAGCCGAGTGGACGAGGATATGACCATGGCATCACGACGTTCTCTCCGGACGGTCGTTTGTTCCAGGTCGAGTATGCGAGAGAGTCGGTCAAGCGTGGCACGACCACGGCTGGGCTGAAGTACCGCGATGGTGTGATTCTCATCGTCGACAAGCGCATCGCCAGTCGACTGATCATTCCCGAGAGCATCGAGAAGGTCTACAAGATCGATGACCACCTCGGCTTCGCCACCTCTGGTCTGGTCGCCGATGCTCGTCAATTGGTCGAGCGCGCGCGCGTGCAGTGCCAAGTGAACCGCATCACCTATTCGGATTCCATCCCCGTCGATACGCTGGCCAAGCGCATCTGCGACTTCAAACAGTCTTTCACCCAGTATGGTGGCGTGCGCCCGTTCGGGACCGCGCTACTCATCGCCGGTGTGGATGAGACCGGTCTTCACCTGTATGAGACGGACCCCTCGGGTGCGTATCAGTCATATCACGCGGGCGCGATCGGTCGCGGCCGTTCGACGGTGGTCGAATTCTTTGAGAAGAACTGGAAGGCGAATCTGACGATGAATGCGGGCATCAAGATGGGCTTGGAGGCTCTCCGTGAATCCCTCGAAGCTGAACTCAACAAGGATGCCGTCGAAATCGCCGTCATCGATGCGGATGGTTATCGGGTGCTCGATCGTGATGCGACCACCGCTCAAATCGACAAGCTGAAGCCAGCATATGACGAGTGAGGAAGACCATGGTCAGTCTCGATAACGCTGTGGTTGCGCGCTTGGAAAAGGGCGGCAAGCGTTACGAGATTTTGGTCGACCCCGAACTGGTTGACGTGTTCAAGGTGGACCCCGAATCGGTCTCGCTGGATGACCTCTTGGCGACGGATGAGGTCTGGCACGATGCCCGTGCTGGAGAACGCCCGACGGAGGACAAATTGGTGTCGACCTTCGGGACGACCGAATTGCTCGATTGTGTTCAGAAGATTCTCTCCGATGGTGACATCCAGTTGACCACGGTTCAACGCCGGAAAATGATCGCCGATAAGCGGGCTCGAATCATCACCGAGATCAGTCGTACGGCGATCGATCCGCGCTCGAAATCCCCACACCCCGCAACGCGAATCGAATTGGCCCTGGATGAGTTGCGTTGGAACCCCGACCCCTTCCTCTCGGTCGAGCGTCAAATCAAGGACGCCGTCGATGTGCTTCGGCCGGTGATTCCCCTCTCTTTCCAGACCATCAAATTGGCCTTCCGCGTGGCCGGCTCCGCCTACGGCTCCGTCCACCGAGAAGTGCGCAGCGATGTGATCAAAGAACAATGGCTCGAGGATGGCTCGTGGGCCTTCGTCGTCGAGATTCCCGCAGGGATGAAGGGAGAGTACCTTTCGAAGGTCGCCAAGCGCGACCCGAACACCGAGGTCAAGGAGATCAAGTGAGGCTGGTTCCATCACCCCTACGGGGTGGGCAGCGTTAAAGAGGGGAGTTCGGTCGGCCGGCTCGGAGTGAATGAGAAATGAGTGAAGACAGCACACCCTCCGAGCAAGACTCGGGTGCTGGGCGACTCGTCCATCCGGGCGAGCGCCTCGGCGGCCACGAAGGCGCCGAAGCTGGACACGGTGTCCGTCGAATCGACGGACAGATGGTGGCCATGCGCATGGGAAACCTACAAGAAAATGGACAGATGGTCAGCATCGACCCGTTGAGCAGCCGATATGTGCCGCGAGCGGGCGATCTTGTGATCGGTCTGGTCGAAGGCATGACGAACAACATCTGGTTCTTGGACATCGGCGCGTCGTTCAACGCGATTCTGCCGATGAGCCTCGCACCGTGGAAGGTCGAGTTCGGTGCCGTGCGCGAACACCTCAATGTCGGGGAAGCCGTCCTCTGCCGTGTGCAGGAGGTCGACGAGACCCAATCCGCAGTCGCGACGATGAAGGGCATGGGACTTCGAAAGTTGAAGTCCGGCCTCGTCGAACAGATTCCCCCCCACATCATCCCCCAGGTCATTGGGAAGGGCGGCAGCATGCTGCAGGCCCTGAAGGACTTGGGAGATGCCCGTCTGGTCGTTGGCCAGAACGGTCGAGTGTGGATCGATGGAGAGCAGGATGGCATGCGTGACATCCGGTCAGCACTGAAGCTGATCCGGGACACCGCACACCTCCCCGGTCTCCGAGAGCGCATTGATGCGCTGGGTGAGTGAGTGAAAGTCAAAGGAAGTGAATATCATGGGATATGGAGATTATCAGTGCATGGATGCAAATGGCATCCGAGAAGACGGCCGCAAGGCCGATGAAATGCGCGCTGTCGAAATCGAGTGCGGGGTCATCCCCGTCGCCGACGGCAGCGCCTACATCAAGTGGGGCAAGAACGAGGCCATCGCCGCGGTCTACGGACCGATGGAGGCCCACCCGCGAAAGATTCAGCGTCAAGACCGCGCCATTTTGGATGTGCGCTACAACATGGCGCCGTTCAGCACGACGGATCGCATCCGTCCGGGCTTCAACCGACGCAGCCGCGAGATCAGCAAGGTCACGAAGGATGCGCTGGAGAGCGTGGTCGACCTCGAGTTGTACCCGCGCAGCAAAATCCGCGTTGAAATCGAGATCATCTGTGCCGAGGCTGGTACCCGCTGCTGCGGCATCACCGCGGCCAGTGTGGCACTCGCCGACGCCGGCATTCCGATGTCCGACATGGTCGTCAGCGTGGCGGCTGGCAAGTGCAACGGTGTCGTCCTGATGGACCTCAACAAGCCCGAGGACAACTACGGCGAGGCCGATTTGCCCATGGGCATCCTGCCGATGACCGATGAGTTGGTCTTCCTGCAAATGGATGGCGACCTCTCGATGGAGGAGTTCAAGCTATGCTGGGACTACAACGTCAAGGCGGCTCACGATGTGCACGCGATCATGGTCGATGCACTCCAGCGCCGCTACGGAGGTGATGTCTGATGGCAACACCGATCATCCCCAGCCTTCTGCGTGAGAATCTCGCCGCACTCGCGGCCGATGATGCTCGCCTGGACGGCCGCAGCCAATTCGATGGCCGCGATCTTGAAATCGAGGTCGACTGCCTTGCCAATGCCGAGGGATCTTGCCGCGTGCGCATGGGCGACACCATCGTTCTCGCCGGTGTCAAGTTCCAGATCATGACCCCCTACCCGGACCGACCCACGCAGGGCGGTCTGATGACCAGCGCAGAGGTGCGCCCGGTCTGCGGCCCGAACTGGGAGCCCGGCCCCCCCTCGCCCGAGAGCATCGAACTCGGCCGTGTGGTCGACCGTGGCATCCGTGAGTCCGGCTGCATCAACACAGAGGAATTGTGCATCCTGCCCGGCGAGAAGGCCTGGCAGGTCATCCTCGACCTGTTCGCCATCAGCGATGACGGCAACCTGTTCGACGCCTTCGCCCTCGCGGCGATCGCCGCCCTGCGCACCGCGACGGTGCCGGCGGAGCGATTTGACGTCGGTGAGGATTACAAACTCGAGGTCAAGGGCGCGCCGATCATGTGCTCCTACCACAAGGTCGGTGGACGCTTCGTCTACGATGCAACCCACCGCGAAGAACTCGGCGGAGATGAGCGAATTCACATCACACTCGGCAATGAGGGCCATGTCCACTCCCTTCAGAAGGGTCTAAGAGGAATTTTCACCGCGGCCGAATTCGACGAAATCATGGATGCCGCGCAGTCCCGCTGCGCCGAACTCCGAGCGATCGTCGCTGAGCAGGAGGCCTCACTATGAGCAAGCGAACACAGAAGACAGGCGCGACCGCCAAGTACGGCGCCCGCTACGGTGTCAGCGTTCGACGCCGAGCCGGTGCTGCATTGGCCAAGGTCAAGCGTTCCTATACCTGCCCGGTGTGCCAATACCCCAAGGTGAAGCGCAAGGCCGCTGGCATCTGGGTCTGCAAGAAGTGCGACCACACCTTCGCAGGTGGCGTTTGGGAGCCCTTCACACGCGCCAGCGATTCCAACAACCGCATCATCCGCCGTGGCATGGAAGGCGCGACCGCAACAGACATGGCGGTCATCGCCAGTCAGAAGGCGATCGAGTTCGAACGCGCCAAGTCGGAGGCGGCCGAGCGTGGCGACGAAGAAGAGTGATTGGACGGCCGAGATCCGTCTGACCTCCCCTTCATCCAAATCACTCGCAGCCAGTTTGTCCTGTGAAGATGCTCTTGTCTCTCTGAATGAAGAAGACATTCAAATTCACATCGAAGGATCCAGTGCGAGCGACCTTCGCGCCCGATTCAATTCCACCATGCGCTCCCTGCGCGCGGCGAGCGAAGCCCTGATGAGCATCGGCGACGGTGGTGAATTCGATGCGTGAGACCCAGAGCCTGGATCAGGTCGTGCAATTGTTGCAGATGGTCTCCCAACAATTGGCCGCTGTTCAAGCTCAAGTGCGGGAAATCGAGGCGACATTGGGCCATCTAACCACTCAAGATCCCTCTCGCGCCATCTATCAGCAGGTCGGTCCCCTGCTGATCGAGGTGGATGACCTCGAGACACTCCAATCCAATCTTTCCGATTCTCTCGGCCAGCTGAAGGGCCATCTGAAAACCCTCGAAGCCAAGGAAGCCGAACTGCGCAGTACCTACGAAGAGGCAGTCAAGCAATTCGAGACCGCCTGAGGTGACGTTCATGTCCGGTCGGGCTGAGGATCTCGCCGCACTCGACCGATGGGTCACTGCGGCAATGAAGCGTGGTGCCATCGCCGTGTTGACCCATCGCAATGGCGACATGGACACGGTCGGTTCAGCCTGTGCATTGGCACGTATTCTCGGGCCGATGGCTCGCGCGTGCGGACTGCATCAGTCGACCATCGCCAGGGCAGTCGTCAAGGATACGGGCGCAGAATTTCTCCAATTCACAGACGGCGCGGTCTGGCCGCGTCAACTCGGCGGACTGATCATCGTCGATGCTGCCGGTCCAAGCCAACCAGGCGTCGACCTGCCCGATGTGCCGAAGTGCATCATCGACCACCACGCGGCGGGGGAGGCATTCGACCTTGGACCAGAAGATCTATCCATCGTCTGGGAGGTCTGTTCCACCGCTGAAATCATCCAATGCTTCGCTGAAGCTCACGCTGCGGACCGACTCGACGATGCCTCGCGCCAACTATTGTTGGCGGGCATTGTCACGGACACGGGCCGCTTCCGCCACGCCGATGCACATGCCTTGGCCTGCGCATCTCGCTTGTCGGATGGCGCGTCATTGGACTTCGCCGCCTTTGTCGAGCGCATGGAATCTGTCGAACTCAATCATTCACAACGCGTTGCCATCGCCAAGGGCTTGTCCCGCGTTGAAACATTGGCCGCGGGCAAATGGTTCCTATCCTATACGCGCGCGAGCACCAACGAGGGCATCGTCGCCCGTTCGCTGATCTCCGCCGGCGCCGATGTCGCTCTGGTCGCCCGCCGCGCCGAGGGAGAGACTCGACTGTCCGCGCGGGCCAGCCGTGCGGCGACCAAGGGCGGTGTCCACCTCGGTGAACTGATGCAGGCCATGGTCGACCGGAGCGGCGGTGAAGGCGGCGGTCATGCTGGTGCCGCCGGTTGGACGGGCAAGACCGATACGGTCGATGCCACCTCTGGATTCATCGCACTCCTGATGGCCTCTCAGGGGGATCTGGCATGAGCCTCTTTGAAGCGGAACTCGCCCTCGCTGCCGGCCGTTCACACACTCTACCTCTCGATGCGTGTGAAATCCAATTCCTCGAATTCAGAAAAGCACAATTGGCCAATGATGCCCAAGCCGCACAACAACACCTGACCCAGGCGCTGGAACTCAGTCGTCAAGCCGAGACCAGAGATCACCTTCTCGAGGCGCGCATCCGAATGGAATGGGGTTTGGTCCGTGCCAGCCTCGGTGAACACGAGCAAGCGGGTGTCGACCTGAAATGGGCGATGGACCGCCTCGAAGCGTTGGAGGCGGGTCATCGATACCATGGCCTCGCGATCATCAACCTCGCACGATGGCATGAATCGCGGGATGAGCAAGGCATGGCTCTCGCCCTGTACAGTTCGATCTCTCGTCAAGGTCCCCACCTTGTGGAGATCATCGCTCTCTCCCGTTACCACGCTGCCAATCTGTGGTTCGAAAAGGGACATGGTGCCGCGGCCTTGCGTCATTATTGGGTCGCCCATCACGGATTCAAACAGACCGAACTCACCGAACAGGCCGTCGATGCGGGCTTGCAGTGGCTCGATCTTGCCCTCGCTGATGTCGATGCCGATGCACAGACGATGGATGAAGCGGTCGAGTTGGCCGCGCCCCGCTCCCAAGGGGAATCCCACCCGAAGATGATGGCCCATCCGGATGATGTGCAGCAGATGGTGGACTATCTCCGAGACAAGGTGGCCGATGGTCCGGGCCTACTCGTGCTTGAAGATGCGGCTCAAACCGGCCAATCATGAGCGGCAAATTGAACCAATTCGCCCAGACTCCAAGCGAGTGGCTCGGGCGGTTCAAGACACCACCCGACCTCTTCGATGGCGGGATCTGCGGAGGTCCAAGCGACAGGCGTTGGATCTTCATCGATTTCGACCCAGACCACATGCCCACCGCCTTCTGCGAGTCCCTTCGCGACGGATTTCGCCGTGCCGAGTAGGCCGGTCTCTTCGAAGACCTCGCGCAGCGCGGCCATCTCAGCATCTTCGCCAGACTCGATCCAACCCCCGGGCAATTCCCATCCCCGTTTGACATGTTTGACCATCAGAAAGCAGGCATCCTCATGCGACAAGGGAACGGGTGGCAAGGCCTTCGGCGTGACCCAAGCGACGACCCAAGAACGTGACATGTCCAGACCTCAGGGGATATGCACTTCATCGCCGGCAGAGAGCCCGGATTCGGCCCGCTCGAGGAAGGGTTGTGCCCACGTCTCTCCCCGCGTAACGAGTCTTCGGGAGAGGAAGAAGGCTGCAGCGAACTCACCCGAGTCGAGGAATTGCGTCAATTGGACCTCGTCCTGGTTAACTGAGGTGACTTCTTCCTCCTCTTCAGGTTCCTTTTCTTGGGCCACAAATCGCGAGGCCAAGGTCTGCATGCGCTCGAGGAATTGATCTCGGACATCGATCGAGGGTTGTGACCATGGCAATTTCTTGCCCGAATCCAATCGACCCTTCATCCGCTCCCGAAAGGCATCTCGGACCGTGGTGTGCGGGCCATGGGTCTGCGCTTGATCATAGCAGAACCAGGCTTCATCGAATGCTTCTGCACGCTCGTGCGCGCGCCCGAGGTCTGTCCACATCTCAAAATTCTGAGGTCGTTGGGAGAGCAGGCTGCGCGCCAGTGGAATGCACAGCCCATCATCCCCTTCGACCCACAAGCGTTCAACGCGGCGCCCGAACAGCACATTGCAGCGCGGGTCGGACAGGTCAAGCGTGGCGAAGCGGGCACAGAAGGACGCTTTGGAATCCTCATCCAAGGAGGTGAACCATGCATCGGGGTCGAGCGGGTCGCGCAACAAAGCGGCTTCGAGCAATTCGGAACCGACGGAGAGAATCGGCACGCCAGACAATTGGGCGACCTGGTCAGGGTCACGTCCGAGCACGGCGAAGAGATCACTGAGCAACGCGCGCAAGCCCATCTCATCCTCGATGGCCAATTTGATGCCGGCGAGGGCCCGCCAATTGTCGACGTGGGTGAAGTCATGCAGCAGGGCTTGTCTGGCATTTTGTTCGGCCCAATCCATGTTGGATTTGAACTGTGAGGCATCGGCATTGGCGAGGCGCTGGAACTTGATGGCCTGAGAGCGGTGACGGTCGCCGAGACTTCTGCGAGGGTGCTGCAGGGTGCCTGCGAGTCCTTCGGCCATCGGTTCCCACCTACTGGACCGAAGTGTAGGGTCCTTTGTCAATCCCGGGGGCCAATGTTGCATCATATCCGATCTTGGAGGTTGTCCCGTCCTCAGCTCTCGAGGGGTCGAGACTGCTGCCTTTCTGTCCGGACAGGATGACGGTATCAGCATCAGGCTGCCAGCGGGTCATCAATGCCCACTCCACGCGCGCGGGGTCTGCCACATCGATATCGCGATCGACGATGGTGACCATCTTCATGCTCCGATGACCGTCGAGAGCGGCTTGAATCGCCCTGCGGCCATCGCCCGCATCGTTCGGTGTGATACTGACCACTGCAGACAACCAACCACAGCCGCCCTCGGTCATGTGCACATCATGGCAGGTCGTGACGGCGGAGACCGCTGCCTTGATCGTCGGCGCCCGCGGCAGGCCCATCAGTGCCTTGTGTTCGCCTTCAGCAGGGATGAGAGCGTGGAAAATGGGGTCGTTGCGGTGGTGTAGACTGTGGATTCTGAATACCGGTTCGGTGCGTTCATCGTCCAGAGTTCCTGTGATGTCTACATAGGGTGCCTCCACATCATCCTCGAGTGTGATGGATGCAGCCATTGCATACTCGGCATCCGCTGGAACGGGGATGCCATTTTCGAGTCTGACCAATGCCAATGGTTTTCCATAGAACCGCTGATGTAGCGTCGAAGCGACGGTCAATTCGTCGATGTGCTCGTCAAAGGACATCGCCGCAGCCAGCAGGACGACCGGGTCACAACCATTGACGATGGCAATCGAAATCTCTTCGCCCTTTGAGCGCGCTTTGTCAACCATGGTTCGCAGGTGACGCGGCACCAGGCGTGCGACAACATGGTTCGCATCCCGGAGTTTCTGTCGGTGGAATGAAACATTGCGCTGGCCATCATACTCGGCGATGACGATCGAGGCCGACATGTAGCGGCCACAATCCTCACGGTAATGCCAGGGAATCGGCAACGAGTGCAGATCGACCTCTGGCGCATTCTCCAAGACAGGGCCACCATCGACGAAGACCGGTTCGGTCGGATTCTCCACCGCGGACCCCAGAATGTCGATCAATTCACCCGCGTCGATTCCCAACACCGCGCAAAGCCGTTCACGTGAGAGAACGTTCACTGCAGCGGCATGACCCGGTGCTTCTGCGACATCTTTGGCCAAGATGAGCGCGTGCCCCAACTCGTGTGAAAGGTCAAACAACCCATGGATGCAGGAGATGGTTCCAGAGGGGGAATGCGCCCCTTCGAGGTGGTCCCTGAATGCCATGTTGAATGCCGAGTGCAGCGAACGTATGATGATTGGGGACACATCGCCCCCCCTGAACCGTCAACCCGAGGGCCAATCGGTACCCGTCACGCTCATATACGGTGGGTCGGTCGGCGGAACGCTCCGTAGGAGAGGTATCCACATGGGTCGCGGTCTATTCTCAGGTCCGAAGATGAAGTCGGACCGTCTCAAGTTTCGTTGGAAGGATTCTGGATTCAGAAAGCGACAGGAGAAGCGTCGACAGGGCGGTGTGCTCAAGCACGACCCGCTACAAGGCTCCAATCAGGCAAAGGGCATCGTCATCGAAAAGGTCGGCGTCGAGGCAAAGCAGCCCAATTCCGGCATCCGCAAGGCGGTCAAGATCAGTCTGATTCGCAGCGGCAACAAGCTCACCGCTTTCGCCCCTGGCGATGGTGCAATCAATTTCATTGACGAACACGACGAGGTCATGGTCGAAGGCATCGGTGGCCGACAGGGTCGGTCCTATGGTGACATCCCCGGCATCCGCTACAAGGTCATCCAGGTCAACGGCGTCTCGCTCAACGAGATGGTCCGTGGCCGCAAGGAGAAGCCGATCCGCTGAGATCAGGAGGAATCACAATGTCTGACGAAGAGATCATCGAAGACATCGAAGAAGAAGAGGAGGCTGCCCCCGAGGTCGAAGCCAGTCCCATCGCGGGCATCGGCACACTCGTCTTTGGGAAGTGGGATGCCTCTGAGGTCACCTGCGAAGACCCCGGCCTTGCCCCTTACGTTAACCTCGCAACCGTCGGCACGCCCCACTCGGGTGGCCGTCACGCAAACGCCTGGATGGGCAAGTCGAAGCTCAGCGTGGTCGAGCGCTTCATCAACGGCCTGATGCGCAACGGCCGCAATGGCGGCAAGAAGCAGTACGGCGCCAAGTCCTTCGAAGATGCACTCGACATCATTCACGAGCGAACGGGAGACAACCCCCTTCAGATTCTGGTAGACGCGATCACACACGCGGCCCCGATGGAGGAGATCACCCGCATCAAATTCGGTGCGGTCTCCCAGCCCAAGGCCGTCGACAGCGCCCCCGCGCGCCGTCTCGATGTCGCCATCCGCAACCTGTGCAGGGGCAGCATCTCCGCCACTTACAAGACGACGCGCACGCTCACCAATGGCATCGTCAACGAACTCATGAAGGCCAAGGATGGCGACGTCGCCTCCTTCGCGGTCGGCAAGAAGGAAGAGGTGCAGCGCATCGCTTCCTCGGCGCGCTGATCATCAGCCCCGGAATTCACTTCGGTGTTCCACTCGACCCCAACCCTCAAAGATGAATGGAAGAGGGGCGGCGCATGGTCGAAGTCACGGTGGGCGGTGAGACGTTCAAAATTGAATGGATCAATTCCATCTTTCTTGTCCTGACGCCTCCCCTCGCTTTGTTTCTTGCCATCTGGCACGGATTGACCTATGGTATCGGTTGGTTGGAACTCATCATCTTCTTCGTGATGTATTACGCGTGTGGCTTGTCCATCACCGTCGGTTATCACCGACTCTTTGCGCATCGCAGCCATGAGGCACGTTGGCCGCTTCGGCTGCTCTATGCTCTGTTCGGCGCGGGTGCTTTCGAGAATTCCGTCCTCGAATGGTGCAGCGACCACCGCCACCACCACCGGGACACCGATGGCGGAGAGGACCCCTATGATGCGAGCAAGGGTTTTCTTTGGAGCCACATGCTTTGGATCCTGCTCAAACCCACGGATGACACACCTGATTTCAGCAATGTCCGAGACCTGGAAAAGGATTGGATTCTGCGATTCCAGCACAGGCACATCTTCCTGCTAGGATTCTTGGTCGGCATGGTGCTCCCCGCCGCGGTCGGCTATGCCATCGCAGGCGTCGGTGGTGCCATTGGTGGCTTCATCTGGGGCGGCCTCATCCGCACGGTCTGGGTCCATCACGGTACCTTCCTGATCAACTCAGCCGCTCACGTTTGGGGCAGCCAACCCTACTCTGACAAAAACACCAGTCGGGACAATCCCTTCCTCGCCTTCTTCACCTTCGGCGAGGGTTACCACAACTTCCACCACGCCTTCCAAGCGGATTACCGAAACGGCCACCGCTGGTGGCAATTCGACCCCACCAAGTGGTGGATTCGAGCATGGTCCGCAGTTGGTCTGAACCGCAATCTCAAGCGAACCCCGAAATGGAGCATCGAGATTGCCCGAATGGACATGGCCTACAAGCGGGCACAGGGAACTGAAGTGGAGGAAGAGTCTGCCTTCCGTTCCCGTGCCGATGCCTGTCGAGAGGCGGTCAAGCGCGCCTGGCGAGAAATCGATCGTCAGAAGGTGGCGATGAAGGCCGCGACAAAGGCGACGAAGAAGCAATTCCTCGCAAAGATCGAACAGGCCAAATTGAACCTCGCATCCGTGCGTCAGGATTTCTCACTTCTACTGCACGAGATGAGCGCCCCGAATTCCGTCGCAGTCGCTTGAACACACAAGCCCTCTCTCGCGGGCGCACGCGCGCGGGCCCACAGACGGCTTTATCAACCAAGTTCAGGTCGGCGGGCCATCCAAAGGTGCTGTTCATGGGACGTAAGGAAGACAACATTGCAAAGGCCGTCGAGGTCATGAACATCCGCCCGCAGATTCGCAACCTGTGCATCGCTGCCCACATCGATCACGGCAAGACCACCCTGTCGGACAATCTCATCGCTGGAGCGGGCATGATGTCCGAGGACCTGGCTGGCAAGGCCCGCGTCCTCGACTTCGACGATCAGGAGGCCGCCCGCGGGATTACCATCAACGCAGCGAGCGCCTCAATGGTTCACTCTGTCGAAGGCACGGATTACCTGATCAATCTCATCGACACACCCGGTCACGTCGACTTCGGTGGCGACGTCACCCGCGCCATGCGTGCGGTCGATGGCTGCTTCATCCTCACCTGTGCGGTCGAGGGTGCAATGCCCCAGACCGAGACCGTCGTGCGTCAAGCGCTCAAAGAGAAGGTCAAGCCCGTCCTCTTCATCAACAAGGTCGACCGCCTCATCAACGAATTGCAGGTCACGCCCGAAGACATGCAAGCCCGCTTCATGGAGCAGATCACCAAGGTCAACCAGCTCATCCGCCAATTCGCGCCGCCCGAGCACAAGAAGTCCTGGCAGGTCAGCGTTGGTGATGGCACCGTTGCATTCGGCTCGGCCTACCACAACTGGGGCATCACCGTGCCCTACATGCAAAAGTCCGGCATCTCATTCGCTGATATCTTCAACTACTGCAACGAAGAGAACCAAAAGGAACTGGCAAAGAAGGCGCCCGTCCACGAAGTGCTGCTCGACATGGCCGTCAGTCAACTGCCCAACCCTATGGAGGCGCAGAAGTACCGCATCCCCAACATCTGGACTGGCGACCTCGATTCCCCCGAGGGGAAATCGATGCTCGAGTGTGACCCCGAGGGTCCGCTCGCGATGATGATCACCAAGATTTGGATGGACCCGCACGCCGGTGAGGTCGCCGTCGGGCGTCTCTACTCGGGTACAATCAACCACGGACAGACGGTCTGGGCACTCGGAGCGAACAAGGCCGAACGGGTCCAGCAGGTCTGCATGATGGTCGGTGGCGATCGTATCTCCGTCCCGAGGGTCGTCGCGGGCAACATCGCTGCCATCACCGGTATCCGCAGCGCCGCTGCAGGAGTCACCGTCACCAGCGACAAGGATCTCATCCCCTACGAAGAGATTCGACACTACTCAGAACCCGTCGTCACGGTCGCCGTGGAACCGTTGTCGATGAAGGACCTCCCGAAGTTCATCGATGCACTCCGCAGCCTGGCCAAGGCGGACGCTTCTCTGCAGGTCACAACCAACCAAGAGACAGGCGAAGCACTGCTCGCGGGCATGGGCGAACTTCACCTTGAAATCACGACGTACCGTATCGAAGAGGAGCAGAAAATCAAGGTCAAGGTCAGCGAGCCCATCGTCGTCTACCGTGAAGCGATCAACGGCAACAACGTCGGCCGTCCCTTCGAAGGCAAGTCCCCCAACCGCCACAACCGATTCTACATCGAGGTTGAGATGCTGCCACAGAATGTCGTTGACTCCCTGCGAGCCGGCGACTTCCGTGAGGGCAACATCCGCAACAAGGACGCGAAAGAGATCGGCAACCAATTCGCCGAACTCGGCATGGACAAGGACATGATGCGCAAGGGATACGCCATCCACGGCACCAACGTCTTCATCAACGGCACGAAGGGAATTCAGGGCCTCCACGAGACCCGCGAACTCCTCATCGAGGGCTTCAACGAGGTCTGCAAGGCCGGTCCGCTCGCCGGAGAGCCCGCCATGGGCATGCTGGTCCGCCTGACCGATGCCAAGCTCCACGAGGACGCGATTCACCGCGGTCCCGCTCAGACCATCCCCGCCATGCGCAACGCCATGCGCGGTGCCATGGTCCGCGCTGGAACAACCGTCATGGAGCCGATGCAGAAGCTGCACGTCTCCGTGCCCAACGACTGGCTCGGTGGCGTGACCCGCGAGGTCACGACCCGCCGCGGTGTCATTGAGGACATGCCCGCCGATGGTGAGACCACCACGGTGATCGGCACGGTTCCGGTCGCAGAGACCTTTGGATTCTCCAACGACATTCGTGCGGCCAGCCAAGGTCGCGCCATCTGGAACAGTGAGAACTGTGGATTCGAGGAATTGCCGCGTATGCTTCTGGAGAAGGTTGTTGGAGAGATCCGCACCCGGAAGGGCATGAAGCCGGAACTCCCAACCGAATCCTATTACGCCGATTGAATCTGGCTGTTCTTATTGCTAAGAGGCTCGTCGAGCCGGATTCACAGCCGATTCAGTCGGCTCTGATTTTTGATGATACGGATTCGGTTGGTTTCGATTATTGATGCTTGAACTATAGTGAGACATTGTTCACTTGTCGAAGCGTGAATCAACTGATGCGGATGAGTTGGAAGTCGGTCAGATCTCTGAGAACTGACAGTCCTGGTGTATCGTCGAGCGAATCGAGGCATGCATGGGCGGCGGCGTGGTAGGACATCGCCTTGTCCTTGGCGTATTGGATGGAGCCCGATGCTTCGAGTTCTGTGACGACAGCGTCGAGCACCTCTCGGTCTGTATCGTCAATACTGGACCCGAATACTTCGTGGAATGTCGGTAGGGTTGCGGGGTCCTGCTGGAGTGCGTGGATGGCGATGAGGGTTTGTTTTCCCTCGATGACATCGCTGCAGGCCGGCTTACCCAGCGTCTTGCTATCGCCCGTCGCGTCGATCAGGTCGTCCATCAACTGGAAGCAGAGTCCGACGTTCTCACCCCATTGTGCCATCGTCTCAATTGTTGCTGAATCGGCGCCGGCAAGCAGTGCACCGGTTCTTGAGCAGGTGGTGAACATGGCAGCGGTCTTGCCGCTGATCATGTGGAGGTATTCCGCTTCGCTGACATCCTCGCGTTCCTCGAAGGACATGTCCTCCTGCTGTCCCTCGCTGACCTGGCGGACCATGCTGCCGACGATGCGGACCAGATCGCGGAAGTGCTCGTCGTCATAATGCTTGGATTCTGCGAGGACTTCGAAAGCGACTGCGAGCATCGCGTCTCCCGCATTGATGGCCGTCGGGTGATCATATGCGATGTGGACCGCAGGGCGCCCGCGCCGAACCGAATCATTGTCCATGATGTCATCGTGGACGAGTGTGAAACTGTGAATGATCTCGATGCTTGCACCCAGGTCGTAGAGACCATCGTTAGCGCCACCGAGCGCATCGGCGACCAGATAGGGCAGGATGGCACGCAACCGCTTGCCACCGCCATCGATCAGGTGGCGCATCGCGGCTGCGAGGCGCTCATTTCCAGACTTACCGAGCGCTGCGAGAATGCGCGATTCCACAGCAGTCTTGTGTGATGCCAATGCGCCCATCAACGCTTCCCCAGGTGCGGAATCGGCGGTGGATGGCATCATTTGGCTCACATCACCCATGTCTCGGATGAGTTCATCCTTCATCCTAGGCAGGCTGTCAAGGTTGCCCCACCACTCGGGGAGAATCTGTTCAGCGATACATCGGAACCAAGGGGCGATGACCTCCTTTGCTTCCTTGTCTTCAAGCCAGTCGGTAAGTTCTGCACGGGTCACCCAGCGGGTCGCAGAGATCTCATTCGGATTCGCCCTGAAGTTGAAGCCGTCCGGTGCACGTGCGAAGAGAATGTGGTCCAACTCGTGTTCGACCCAGATGCCGTCGGCTCGGGCGCGATACATCATTCGGGTGATGAAGTGAATTTCGGCAGCGTCGAAGGTCTCCTCGGGGATCCCCATCTCCTGTTCCATCTTGCGGATCGCGGCCGCAGTCGAATCTTCCGGCTGCCCATTCGAATGCAGTGGATGACTGCAGACCGTGTTCGCCCAGACACCGGGGAAGGTGATTTTGTCCTCGGCACGCTGTTGCAGAAGGAGTCTGTCTTCTGAATCAAAGACAAGAATGGAGAAGGCGCGGTGAAGTGAGCCCTCGCCTCGGTGGGATTCGACCTTGCTCATCTGGCCGATGACGTTGTCCTCGACATCGACGAGAATGACCTGTTCGGCCATCATTTCGACCTGTTGAGGGTCGTGACCCTCCGCTGTGAGGGCGGCCTGGGAATCGGTGGACATGGGTGTTCCTCAACCCGTTCCAGATGTGGACCCTTCATGAACACGTCGGTGCGACGCAGTGCATCGTTCAGGGGCGAATTCGGGTGCCCACGGCCATGCCGTCGTTAACAATCGAGAGAATGCGTTCCGGATGACGACCATCGACGAACCATACGTGGTCGACATGTGTGGCGATGGCCGCGGCGCGGTCCGCTTTCAAGAAAATCCCGCCGGTGACATCCTGTTCGGTGGCATGGTCTCCTGAAAGGCCCTCTTCTGGGTGCCACAATGGAATCAATTGTGCATCGGGGCCGGGTCCAGTCATCAATCCGGCCACGTCTCCCATGGCAAAGATGCAGTGTGTGACATCTTCTAATTCAGTGGCGAGACGGAGCATCAGATCATCTCCAGATAGGATGCCAAAATCCTTCGGAGGGTCACATTTGACAACATCGCCAAAGGTCACATGGATGCCCTCTCCAAAGAAACCAGAGAGGTCGCCGGAGAATGCCGAACCGGTATTGGTGACAAAGTCGCGCGGTGGGTGACTGGTCGTGGGTGAGGCGAGGGATTCCAGGACGTACGAATGGAGTGTATCCATGTCTGCGCGCACCTGTTGAATGGCTTCGGATTGATCAAAACCTTCGACATTTCCCTCTGCCAGACGGGCTGCCTTGGACCGTAGATGACCGAATGAACCCGCACCGTGGACGAGGATGACTTGATGACCTGCTGCGGTGAGTGTATCGACGGCTGTTGCGAGTGTTTGAAGTCGGTCGGAACGGACAGTGCACAGGGTGGCTTTGTCGGTGATGAGGCCACCACCCCACTTCAGTACGATGCGACCCATGGCCGGTTGTGGGCGCCCCCCCCTCAAAGGGATGGCGTCGCTTCATTCATCTATGAGGCCGGTGCGCCTGTGGCTCCATGGGAGAACCTGACCTCGAATCCTTCCGTCGCTGGATTCAGTTGGAGATCGCGGAGACCGAGGCCGAGGGCGAAGGTCCGGATCGGGACAAGCGCTTGGTTCACCTCGAAGCGGCTTTACAGGAATCCATGGCCTTCTCGGTCGCCTGGCAAATCCGATTGGAGGCCGAGATCGAACCGGTCAAGGCGACGAAAAACGTTCGACTCGTCTCGGTCGCGCCCGAGGTGGAGGTCGAGACAGTCAGTACCGGTCTCTGTCGACATTGCGATGCGCCGCTAGACGCAGCGCTGGAATTCTGTGGCAGCTGCGGCGGCTACCCCTGAAGTTCACTCTTCTTCGGCGAGGGCTGCAGCCGCAGCCTCTTCCTCATCCCACTCGGCGACACAGGCCTCCAATTCGGGGTGATCTCCCTCGAGAGGTGCACAGTAGCGCGCTTCGACCTCTTCGGTCAGGTAAACCACGGTTCCCGCGTGATAGATGGTATCGCCATTGGCTTCCATCTGGATGCAGTCGATTTCGATGATGACCGGTCGGTGGTGGTGAACGTGTCCGGCGCTCGCCGCTTGGGTCACCGTTTTGGAGAGGTGGACGTGCTTTCGGTCACCGGGCTTGATGCCATGCTCCAGCAGGTGGGCTTCATCCGCGGGTGCGCAGGGGTAGTAGAGCAGGTTGGGTGTATCGTCGGTCGGCAGATCCAATTCGATTTCCACGGTGTGCGCATAGGTGGCGCGAACCATGTCGCCACGGACATCGTAGCGGCCCTTGGTGCACGTCTCAGAGACGGCGCGGATGTGGTGGGGTCGGAGCCAGTGCATGCGGCGGTCCTTGCCCTTCAGTGCGTCGACCATCTCACGAATGTCAACCCAGCCATTGAGGTCCATGTCGAGATTGAACTTCTCGGGAAAGTGTCTCAGGACCCCGGCCATTCTGCGGCCCAGGATGTCTCGTTCGCGGTCGCTCATGATGAACTTCCCTTCGTCGTTGCAGGCGTGGCAATTCTCGCCCTCGAAGAATCCGTGGGTGCGGCAGTCTCGAATCATCGAGCCGCGCGACCCGCCATCCCTTCATAACCCGTTCTGTGCCCGTAGGGCACATGGAACGGTCAAGGATTATGGGCGATTGGGCTGTGGGCAGGCCATGCGAGCGGTGATTGCAGGCTATTGCAGGACGCCGTTTTGTCGAGCCCATCGGGGAGCCTTGGCCGACACCCGGCCCGAGGACATGGCCGCAGCAGTCGTTCGAGCGGTATTGGACCGCACCGGCATCACGCCCGCGGATGTCGAGGATCTGATGCTTGGGTGCGCCTACCCGGAAGGTGAACAGGGATTGAATCTCGGCCGCATCACCACATATCTCGCCGGTTTGCCCCATAGTGTGCCGGGCATGACGACGAATCGCCTGTGTGGCTCCTCGATGCAGGTGATTCACAGTGCCGCCGGTGCGATTTCGATGGGCTCAGGAGAGGCCTTCATTTGCGCCGGTGTCGAATCCATGTCCAGGGTCGAGCGCGGTGGATTCAACCGATCACCCCATCCTGGATTGAACGAATCAACCCCCCAGGCTTACATCAACATGGGATTGACCGCTGAGAATCTTGCGCAAAGTCATTCAATTTCTCGAAGTCAGCAGGAGGCCTTCGCCGCCGACAGCCATTCAAAGGCGCTCGCCGCACAATCAGACGGCCATTTCGATGCTGAAATCATCCCCCTCGCAGGGGTGGCACTCGATGGGTGCATGCGCACGCCGAATCTCGAGAAGATGGCGACACTTTCGCCGGCGTTTGATGCGGATGGGTCGGTGACGGCCGCGACCTCGTCGCCGTTAACCGACGGTGCGGCCGGTCTGCTCGTCTGCTCCGAATCCTTCGCCGAGGCGCACGGCCTCAAACCCCTCGCTGTGATTCTTGCCACCGCTGTCGCCGGTGTGCCGCCAGAGGTCATGGGAATTGGCCCCGTTCCCGCCAGTGCGAAGGCTTTGGCACGAGCCGGCCTGTCCATGGACGACATGGACGTGATCGAACTCAACGAGGCATTTGGTGCACAGACATTGGCCTGCCTGGCCGACATGGGCTTGGCCCCAAATGATGGGCGCGTCAACATCGATGGAGGTGCACTGGCCCTTGGACATCCCCTCGGCGCCAGCGGTTGCCGCATCGTCGGCAAAGCCGCCAGTATCCTGCAGCGTACGAATGGGCAATATGCCCTCGCAACGATGTGTATCGGTGGTGGCATGGGCATCGCAACGGTTCTCGGACGGATCGAATGACGGTAATTCCACAATAGGCTGATATGATTCCGCGGGAAGGGAGTTGACATGGGATTCGGAATTCGCGAAGGCAGACGCCAAGCGCGAGACAATCTCTCGGCCGACGAAGAGGGCGATTGCGGCCGCTGCGGAGGGGATGCCGGTTCCTCTTCGATTCAAGGATTCTTGCAATGTCTGAAATGTGGCTATGAGTGGAAGGACCCCAATTCAGACGGTTCGGAACGCGGTCCGAGGGATTCCATTACTCGTGGGACTGAACGCTTGGATGAATTCAAGCGAGAGATGGACAGCGGCCAAGGATTGGCACGCGTTCTCGGTGTCGACGATGGTCTGGATGATGCCCAGAAGCAATCGATGACGCGACTTCAAGACAAATGGATTCTGGGCATGCACGGCCATTATAATGCGGCGGAGGAAGAGCGCAAACCGTTGATGATCTCGTTCGATGAGAGTGACAACCTGCTGGAGACCCAGGTAGGGGCCATCCATCTCTCCAACAATGAATTCGATGGGGGGGAGGAAATTCGCATCGAATATCCCGGGATCGGCACTGAATTCTTCGTCATCAATGAGGATGATGCCCTCGGTTGGCGTCGGGGTCGATCCTTGGAGGAGACGGCACGCAACATCGCCTCAATCATCAATCGCAATAGCAAACTCGTTCACGCTGCAGCAGACGGGTTTAGCGTCTGCATCGAACTTCGTGATACAACTCTTGATACAGATAGTCTCGTGATCTACGTCGATGATCCAGGTGGCAAAAACATGGTCGTCGAACGGCTTGGCGTTGTGCTCGACCCGGACGAGGTCCAGGTCTTCGAGGATTACCACACCGCGGTCCGCTTGATTCTGGCGGATGGCATCATCACCCCCAGTGAGGATCAACTGCTATGGGCGATGCGACAGAATCTCGGCATCTCCGATACCGACCATGTGCGCATCGTCATCGACTTATTCGGGGATGACGCAGTGAAGGAGTGCCCCGATTGTGGCATCAATACCCCACTCTATCCTCAGCACAGTGCTTGGTGGTGCGAAGCCTGCCAACAATGGGTCTGAACTCTGTCCCCGTGTGCGCGCGCGAGATACGTGTCGTGGGCATGGTTGAAATACCGGCTACGGCGGGTAGCGGCCTGAGGTTGAGATGATGGCTGGCGAGACCCTTTACATCGGTGTAGATTTGGGAACATTCCGTTCCGTCATGGTGTCCAGTGATGGGCACGACGAGCAGGTGCTGACAGTGATCGGCACACCGAAGGACCAAATTGCGAAGAATTTCCTTCGCCGAGACGTCCTCTTTGGTGAGGAAGCCCTCAAGAATCGCCTCGCACTCAACCTCTACCGCCCTCTCGAGCACGGTGTGATCAAAGACACCCCCGAGGACAAGAAATTCATCGCCCACTTCATCACACAGATCATCGGATTGGCCGACCCCGAGGATTACGACCGCGTGGTCGCTGTCATCGGTGCACCCGCCGAAGCAAGTCACGTCGACAAGACGGCGATCTTCGATGCGGCTGCCGGCAGCGTCAACGCCTGCATGATCATCTCCGAACCCTTCGCAGTCGCCTATGCGCTGGAGAGGATTGAGCACACCCTCGTCATCGACATCGGGGCGGGAACCACGGACATCTGCCGTGTCTACGGCACCGTGCCTCGACCCGAGGATCAAACCCACATCAATTCGGCTGGTGACATGATCGACGCGGCTCTCATCACCGCCATTCAGCGCAAGTATGCCGGCGCCCAGATCACCAAGGACATGGCACGCCGTTGGAAGGAATCCTACTCTTTCGTCGGCGACATGACACCGGATGAACCGATCATCGTCGACTTCTCCATCGATGGCAAGGCAATGTCATTGGACATCACGGACTGCATTCGAACTGCCTGCGAATCCATCGTCGACCCACTCGTTGTCGGTATCAAGGATCTCATCTCGAGCTCAAACCCCGAATATCACGACCACTTCCGCCGCAACATGATTCTCGCCGGCGGTGGCTCTGGCATCGCAGGGCTCGGAGACATGCTCGAGGAGCGACTCACCGATCTCGGCGACGTCGTCGTCAGCACTGTCGAGGATCCGGTTGAACTCGGCGCAATGGGTGGCCTTCGACTGGCCATGTCCGTCCCCGAGGACATGTGGAAGAACCTGACCCTCGCCCACCGTTGAGACCAGGCTTCATTCCTCTTCGAGGAATTTAGCCACGGTTGACGTCAGCACCAAACGCTGGGTACAGTGTGGACACTCGTCTTTCGGTGTCATCTGTAGCGGCCGAATCGCCAGTAAACTCTGGCAGTGTGGACAGGATGCGAGCACCTCACCCAACTCCAATGCCAATTCTGTTGACAAAGCGGGTGAAATACCATCATACCACGCCCTGAACATTGGATGTCGAAGCAGTCGCAAGCGTTGAGACATCGACCAACACAGGAAGATGAGCAGGCCGGCTTGCACCATCGCCCAAGTATCCCCGGAGATGGCGGCATTCATTTCCACGAGCGCCAACAGGAAGCAAATGCCGATGGCGACGATCCAGATCAGCATCACATACGGAAGGGCCCACGCATCGCGTCGAAAGTAGCCTCGGACAATGAGAATGCAAAGAGGGGTCGACATCAGCGTAAGCACGAGAAGAATACTGCCCACACCGGCGATAGCCGCGGTTGTTGCATAGAGAAGAAAGAGAATCAGAGACAAGGTGAAGATGAGCATCCAGCCTGATTGTCGATGCGCAACAGACAGTTGATCCCCGGCCGGTTCGCCCTCCATACCACTGCCCGCGGTGGGGAACGGAAATCGTTCTTTCCTCTCCCATGTCCCCGTGGATGGATTGATGAAGGGAAGGGGATGAGACCCAATCGATGGCCCGGGATGTCGATGTCGAGCATCGCAGCGATGCGTTGACCGACCGCAGGATTCTGTTGGGCATCACCGGCGGTATCGCCGCAACCGAAGCTGTGAGAATCTCCAGGGAATTACGCCGTCATGGCGCCGAGTTGACCGTTTGCATGACGCCTGCAGCGACCAAGGTCATCACCCCGTTGGCGGTCGAATGGGGATCTCAAGCGCCTGTCATCACTGATTGGGACGCAGAAATGGCCCAGTTGGACGGATTTGATGCGATTCTCATCTCCCCCGCCTCACGAAATTTCATCGCGCGTTTTGTCAATGGCATGATGGATCACCCGCTGTTGATGGCCTGTTCTGCTGCAAGAGGTCGTGGCACACCGATTCTGATGGTACCCTCGATGCACAATGACCTCTTCGATGATCCCGTGACCCAAGACCTCCTCGACCGGGTTGAGGCGACCTGTTTATGGGGCCCTGATGAAGAGGGCCGTCGCAAACAGCCCGATCCAGTTCAGATTGTGGCAGAGCTCTGTCATGCCGTCAATCGAACGACGGATTCCAAACACATCGCCATCACGCTCGGCGCCAACCGTGCACCCATCGATGCGGTCCGCGCCATTCAGAATGCTTCTTCTGGACGAACGGGTTGGACCATCGCTGAATATCTCCATAGACAAGGACATATCGTAACTGTGATCGCCGGAAAAACCAGTGCGGACCCCACATTCACCCTGCCGAATGTACAACGGGCTGGAACACCGGATGGCATGTTGAGAATCTGCCTAAAAGTGGCTGAATCGAAACCGGATGGCTGGGTCCATGCCGCCGCCGTGCTCGATTATCATGCGAAACCGGAATCTGGGAAGAAGGCCAGTGGGGCGAATGACTGGGTCCTCACCTTGGAGCCTGGGAAGAAGCACATCGCCGAACTGGCTTCTCATGTAGGTGATGCACGTCGGATTGGATTCAAACTTGAGACGGGTGTATCCCATGAGGAATTGCAAGCCCGTTCGCTCGCCCAGATCTCCACCTATGGTGTCGATGCGACGATCGCCAATCTGATGGAGGAGATGCATGACCCCAACACGCCTCGCGCCTACATCGTAACAGAGACGGAAATGCAACCCCTGCAGACATTCCAGTCGATGTGTGAGGCCATCGAGAAGGTCCTCACATCCTGATGCCAACCGGTGTCCATTGCGTCACATTCAAGCACATGAGATTGGCGAGGCATCCACATGGCGGACCACGGCAAGGCCAAGCGGGGCATTCCACCCAAGGCAGATTTCAATGCCTGGTACCCCGCCATCGTCGAGATCGCAGAACTCGTCGACAAGCGTTATCCGATCAAAGGCATGGATGTTTGGCGCCCCTATGGGTGGAAAGCGATGCGATGCATCGATGCCCTGACCCACGAACAGATGGAGCGGACTGATCACGAAGAGGTACGATTCCCACTCCTGATTCCCGAAGACCTGCTCGAAAAGGAGAATCGGCTCGTCAGCCTGCTCAAGCGGGCGCGCGAGGAGGGAGTCGACCCGAGCGAACTGCGGCATGATGAGGAGGATGCTGGATTCAAGAGCGAGGTTTACTGGGTACGACACGCGGGTGAAAATGACTTGGATGTGCCGATGTTTTTGCGTCCAACCAGCGAGACGGCGATGTATACCATGTTCCCACTCTGGGTTCGCAGTCATGCGGATCTTCCGTTGAAGACCTACCAGATTGTCAACACCTTCCGCTATGAGACCAAACAGACGCGCTCTTTCATTCGAGTGCGTGAGATTCACTTCTTCGAGGCGCATACCGCCCACATCGATGAGGAATGTGCGAGTCGTCAGATCGCCGAGGACTTGGAAATCGTCGGGCGACTGATGACCCAGATGTCCTTGCCGGTCATTATCTCGAAACGACCGGTGTGGGATACCTTCCCCGGGGCGTGGTACACCATCGCCATCGACGTCATCATGCCAAATGGTCGTACCTTGCAGGTCGCGTCTTGTCACCATTACCGAGATCAATGGGCCAAAGCGTTCGACCTGACCTATCAGGATGAGGCGGGAGAAACCCAGTATTGTCATCAGACCACCTACGGCATGTCCGAGCGGCTTCTCGGTGCGGTCGTCAGTATGCACGGCGATGACAATGGCCTGATATTTCCGCCGATCATCGCACCGATCCAAGTGGTGCTGATGCCGGTCGCAGCCCACAAGAGTGAGGCCGTTGGACCCGCCGTCACCGCAGCAGCGGATACACTGCGGTCTGCTGGACTGCGAGTAAAGGTCGATGACCGAGATCTTCGGCCCGGACAAAAATATTGGGATTGGGAGATCAAAGGAGTCCCCTTGCGCCTCGAGATTGGGCCTCGAGATGTCGACCAAGGCAATGCCTTCGCCGCCCGTCGGACCGGTGGAAAGGAACCCCTGCCTCTCGACGATATCGTCGCCGCAGTCCGAGCCCAACTCGCTCAGGTTCAATCTGAATTGGAGGCGCGCACACGTGCCCATGTCGCTGACAGAGTTCACTCCCTTGAGAATCTAGAACAAGAGATTCTCGATGGCCACATTTACGAGGTTGCATTCGACGGTACCGACGCGGATGCCGAGGTCATTGAGAAGCAAACAGGATTGACCATCCTTGGGGATGCGATGACACCATTCGAATCACCACGACCCTGTATCGTGACCGGCCAGATGACGACACGGCGCCAGAATTTGGCACGGATGTACTGATTCAGCGCTGACGGATGCCCTGGATGATCAGCCAGCAACAGAACGTGGCAAGCCCAATGTCGGGAATGCCGATGCTTCCGGTTGGACTCCAAGCGAGGACTTCATCCATGCGATGAAATTCAAGCCAATTCAGTTTGAGACTGACACCGCAGGTCTCGTGCAGACCGGCACTGCAGGTCGACAGGAAATTTCCAAATCCGTAGAATAGATTGGTGGCGATGGCCAATAGGCCGACGCCTCCACTGGCGATTTTGAGCTTGTGAATCATTGGGCGGCCTTCGACTTCATCATCCTCGGCAATCGCCATCGGGACCGGTGGCATGTCCTCGGGCATGGGCAGGGGGAGTCCTGCCTCGGGAATGTCGTCGATGAGAAGATCATCGCCTTCCATCTCGGTGAATTGTTCAGCCAATGCACGCTTGGTCGCACCGCGGGAGATGCCAACCTGATCGAGGAATTCAGTTCCATAGATGCGTTCAGCAAGGCTTGCAAGGACAGGGTCCTCGGCGATTTCTTCGGCGGAGAGTTTGCCGTCGAGCAGGTCCTTCAACCGACTGTCGTTCTCACTCAGGTCATCCCCTCCGTCCTGTGCGGGTGCTCTCCTCTTCATCAAGGCTGTGCCCGCATGGATTGCGGTCAGGGACACCTCACTTACGTGAGATGGCACGGTCGGCGGCCGCAGCGATATCACAGGCTTTCATGCCCAACATGGCGAGAAGTTCGTCACTGTCACCGGATTCGCCGAATCGATCCTGAACGCCGACCCGTTCCAAGGGAGCGAGTGTACCGCTGGCAAGACATTCCGCGACCGCTCCACCGAGTCCACCGATGATCGAGTGGTCCTCAGCAGTCACAATCGCGCCACAGGTCGAGGCGAGTTGGCTCACCAGAGCCGTATCGAGTGGCTTGATCGTGTGCATGTCGACGACGGTGGCCTGGACGCCCTTTGCCGAGAGAATGTCCGCCGCTTCTTTGGCCTCATTGAGCAAGACGCCACAGGCGAGAATCGCCACATCAGTTCCTTCTCGTAGGACGTGCCCTTTGCCAATGACGAGTTCTGCTGCACTCTCCTCGGAATAGGCCCGAGCGACCTTGTTGCGTGCGGTTCGGGTGTAGGAGGGCGTGCCGTGGTCTCGCAGTGCGAGGGTGAGCGCCTTGGCCGACACGTCGTCACTGGGGTGAAGAACGGTCATGTTGGGTAGGGTTCGATAGATGGCGAGATCTTCGATCGATTGCGCACTGCTGCCGTCCGTTCCTGTGTGAATGCCACCGTGGCTGCCACACAGGTGGACGATGAGATTCGGTCGGGCGATTCCATTCCTCACCTGTTCAAAGGCGCGCTCGGTGAAGATGGCGAATGTCGAGGCAAAGGGGATATAACCCGAACTTGCGAGACCCGCGGCAACCAGCATCATGTTTTGTTCAGCGATACCGAGGCTGACGGTATGGCTGGGTTTCTCGGTTCGGAAGAGGCAAGATTTGGTCGATTTACCAAGGTCGGCCTCGAGGACGACGACCCTGTCATCATCGACCATTTCGAGAAGGGCGGCCCCGTAGCCATCGCGGCTGGCGCCACCACCACTCGGAGCACTCATTGTAACTCCTCCATGGCGAGCGCGAATTGATCATCATCGGGGGAGGCACCGTGGAATTTCGGATTATTCTCCATGAATGAGACACCCTTGCCCTTGACCGTGTGCATGACAATGCAGGCTGGGCCATCGGTGATCTGATCGGCCCAATCGATCGCCTCGACGACGCTGGACATGTCGTGGCCATCGATCTCCATCACAGCCCAACCGAACGCGGCGAACTTTTCGGCGACATCGAACATCCGCATCTGTGTTTCACAGAAGTCATCGTTCTGAATGCCATTGCGGTCGACGATGAGCTTGAGATTGCCGATTTCGTGGTGAACCGCGGCCATCACACCCTCCCAGATTTGGCCCTCTTGCAATTCTCCATCGCCGAGCATCACCCAAGCGGTACGCTCGCTTCCATCGAGACTGGCTGCGATGGCGCAACCGATGCCAAAGGAGAGGCCCATGCCCAAGCTACCGGCACTGAAATCGACACCGGGGCACCACTTCATGTCGACGTGACCTTGACAGACTCCACCGAGACGGCGGTATGTCCACAGGTCGTCTTCGGAGAGGAATCCACGTTCGTGTAGAATGGCATAGACGCCTGGGCTGGCATGTCCTTTGCTCATGATGAAGCGGTCTCGGTCCGCCCAGCCATCATCGGAGGGGTCGACGCGAAGCCGGTGTCCATAGAGGCCGGTCAGCATGTCGATGGCGCTGAGACTTCCACCCGGATGACCCGCGCCAATGCCGTGCACCATCTTGACGATGTTGCGGCGACAACGCTTTGCCATCGCCTCCAATTCTTCGACTTCGAGTCCCATACCACGTGTGCTCATCCGCGTCCCCGGACAGGTGCCTCTGAAGAGGGTCTTTGAGCGTTTCAGCGACGCATCGAGGGCGGTTTGATGGCTGAGATGAATCGACGCACACCATCAAAGGCCACCGCGACCCAGTCAATGATGATATTTCCACCACCATTCTTTGACCGTGGCATGCCACGTGTAGCAAGATAAACAAAGACAATGAAGAACCAGCCAAAGAACATCACTGCGAGCCAATTGGGAAGAATACCGATGATTCGTTCATCACATACTGAATGGCCTGTGATCTTGTCAATATGTGACTCGGAACAAAACCAGGTATCCGGCGATCTGATCGGTTTGAACAGGAGAGAGAGAACGATGAATGCGGCGACGACCACACCCATCAGGGCTTCTCCTGCGATCATGCCCGCCGAGATCAGTAATCCCTTTTTCGAAACGTTGGTTGAGGCTTCTGCCGCTTCTTCAGAAGGCTCACCACTGAGTGTGCCATCGACGCGGAGATGCACCGTTCTCAAGATGAAGTGACTGAGCAGTCCACCGATGAAGATGGTCGCGGACAAATAAACGGGCAGATACATACCGATGGCCACCGACATCACAGGCAATCCTTTCCAGATGATGAGCACGGCGATGGCGACGCCGAGTGCGAGCATCGGGTAGTTGACCGTGCCACCGAAGATGCCTTCGATCAGGGTCCCGATGATGTCTGCCTGTGGTGCATCCAACGCATTCTTGCAGGTGGGGTCATTGGCCGGAGGATTCTCCAAACAGTAGACCTTGGTGATGCGGTAGGCTTTGTTGAGCATGACCAATGTGATCGGTGCTATGATCGCGCCGACAATGACACCGATGATTTCAGCGATCTGCTGTCGCCAAGGTGTCGCACCAACGAGATGACCTGTCTTCAGGTCCTGCATGACATCGCCGGCAATCGCCGCATTGACCGCGACAACACTGGCGATGATGAGCGTCGCGTACATCAGTTCATTTCGTTCCATACCGAGCATCACATCGCCGACAATCCAGACGAGCAAAGCCGTCCCCATCAGGGTGGCAATGGTCATCCCAGAGACGGGTGAATTGCTGGACCCTACCACCCCGGCGATGTAGCCTGCAACCGCGGAGAAGAAGAAGGCGGTGACAGCGAGGAACAGCGCACCCACGGCAGCGAGAACGGTGGACTGGAACAAAGTGGCGCCTTGTGTCGATAGTCTCCAGGTGTAGAAGACGAAGGTCAAGACGATAATCAAAGCGAGAACGGGGAGCATTTTCTTCATTGAAAGGTCTTGTTCGGTACGCGGCAAGCCGTGCACATCCTCGACGAGGTCTGATCCCAGCACCCGCTTGACACCGGTGGCGATGGTTTTGCGCATGGCGAATAGCGTCCACAGTCCACCGACCACCATGCATCCGACGCCGACGAATCGCACATGGGTCGACCATAGGGAGGCAAAACCGTGCGCAACATCGATCTCATGTCCCTGATTGTCCAATCCACTGGGCCAGCCGTGAATCAATCCATAGATCGGGGTGATCAGAAGGACACCGATGATGGCACCGGTGAAGATGTATGAGGCGATTCGCAAACCGACGATGTAACCCACCGAGAGTAACGCCAGGGATAGATCCGCAGCGCCATAGATGCGGCCACCGAGCACATCGATGCCAGCCATTACCTTGCCCTCGGTGATCTGGAAGCCCTTGACGAACCAGCCATAGAGGGCACCAAGGCCCAATGCGTAGAGAATGATGATGAGGGAAGAGCCACCCTTCTCACCCGCGACGAGCACCTCTTCACAGGCGATGCCCTCTGGATAGAGAAGGGCTTCTTCAACGATGAATACACGGCGCAATGCAATGGTGAAAATCGTGCCGAGTACGCCACCGAGCATGGCCACACAGAAGGTGGTAACCATGTCCATCTCATGGCCCATCACAAGAAGTGCAGGCATGGTGAAGATGATTCCTGCAGCCAGGCTTTCACCTGCGGATGTCATCGTCTGTACGACGTTATTCTCAAGGATATTCACATCCTTGAATTTGAGAAGTCTCAAAATCAGCATCGACATGACAGCGGCGGGAATAGATGCCGAGACCGTCATGCCCATGTACAATCCAAGATAGGTATTCGCAGCCGTCATCAAGGCGCCAAGGATCAAGCCGAGACCGATCGCTCGAAAGGTCAATTCTGGTAGGGTCGTATCGGCGGGAACGTGGGGCGTGTGCACCGCCGACATACAACGGTCGACCTCAGTTGGGATTGTCAACCATCCGGTCTTGACAGCAGCGCCCTAGATGTGGTGAAGCATGGGATGCCCAACGGGGGAACCATAAGCGGGTCACAACCCCCAACACCCGTTCATATGACAGCGGATGCTCTACCGATGCCTCCCGAAGAGGTGGCTTGGCACACCCTTTCCATTGCGGAGGTGTACGAGAGATTGGACACTCATGAGGCTGGATTATCCACCCATGAGGTCGAACAACGGAGATTGTTGCATGGTGAGAACAAACTCGAGGGGAAGCCACCCATCCCGAGATGGATTCGATTTCTTGAGCAATTTAGAGACCCGATGGTCTACCTATTGATGCTCGCGGCGATCATCGCGACGATTTTCGAACCATCGGACATCGGCACACCCATTTTCATCTGCATCGCGCTAACGCTGAATGCCTTCTTTGGATACTTGCAAGAGTCTCGCGCTGAAGAGGCGATGGAATCCCTGAAAAAATTACTTGTCAGTCACTGTATTGCATTGCGCGATGGCACCGAACACAAGGTCAGCACCGAGGAACTCGTCCCTGGTGATGTGGTGTGGATCGACGAGGGGCTGAATGTCCCTGCCGACATCCGCTTGGTCGAAATCATCCAGTTGCGAGTCGATGAGTCTAGTCTAACAGGTGAATCTGACACCGTGCACAAACTCACCGATCCCGTGCACGAGGATTCGATTCTTCAGGAACAGTCCAACATGTGTTTCATGGGCACCGTCGCCGCCACCGGTCGCGCAAAGGCGATCGTCGTGCGAACGGGCATGTCCACCGTGCTCGGCGGCATCGCCAGTGGCATCTCTGACGTAACGACCCCGAAGACACCGCTGGAGATCAAACTCGAAAGCCTTGGGAAGTTCCTCGGTGCCGTCGCTGTGACGAGTGCGGTCCTGCTCCTTCTGCTTCACATCGTTAGCGCGTGGTTCGGCGGTGAACGCGGGCATGAATTGTACGAGGTCATGGCCGAACAATTCCTCATTGCCGTGGCCATCTTCGTCGCCATCGTCCCAGAGGGGCTGCCGATTATTCTTGTCATCACCCTGGCCATGGGCATGCGTCACATGGCGCGTCAGAAGGCCATCGTGCGCCGCATGAAGGCAGTTGAAACCCTCGGATCGACCACCATCATCTGTACCGATAAAACGGGTACCTTGACCCGCAATGAAATGACCGTTCGCGCGTTCTTGGTCAATGGGCAAAATTTCAGCGTGACCGGTCGAGGATTCGACCCACATACCGGGCGATTGCAAGAGGGTGGAGAAGATCTACCCGAAACCCGCATGGCGGAATTGCACACCGACATCGCCTTCCGTCAAGCGATTGCCACCTGTCTCCTGTGTCAGAATGCCAATGTCAACGAGATCGATGGCGAGTGGCAATCCGTCGGAGATCCAACAGATACTGCCTGTGCCGTGTTCGGTTGGAAATTGAAGGAATCCGTGAATTCTTTCCGCCGCCGCCACCCCAGATTTCGCGAGTTCCCCTTTGACCGTACCCGCAAGCGAATGACGACCATCCACGAATTCGATGGGCAACGCTGGGCCTTCTCGAAGGGTGCACTCGGGCCGTTCATGCGGTCGGTCAAACACATTTACGAAGACGGTGAGATCATTCCCATCGAAGGCCGTCACAAAGACCGTATCTCGGAGATGAATCTCGAGTTTGCCTCACGCGCGTTGCGCGTCATCGCATTATGTGCGCGCCACATCGAGAATGATGTCGACATCGAAGATGTGGCTGAAGTCGAGAGCGAGATGATTTTCCTCGGCCTGGTCGGCATCATGGACCCGCCTCGTCCCGAGGTACCCGATTCAATTTCCAAATGTCATGCCGCAGGAATCCGCGTCATGATGATCACTGGAGACCAGCGAATGACGGCGATGGCCGTCGGCCGAGAGATCGGCATCGTGATGGATGATTCAGATCACATGAGTGGAAAGGAATTGCGCGAATGTAATGATACCCTCCTCCAAGACCGGCTCGACACCGTCGCTGTCTTCAGCCGGGTGACCCCCGACCAGAAACTCCGCATCGTCGAACGCTTGCAAGCGCACGGACATGTCGTCGCCATGACCGGCGATGGGGACAATGACGCCCCCGCGCTCTCACAGGCCAACATCGGCATCGCCATGGGCTGTTCCGGCACAGATGTGGCACGAGATGCATCCGACATGGTTCTTCAGGACGACAATTTCTCGAATATCGTGTTAGCGGTTGAAGAGGGAAGGAAACTGTACCAAAACATCCGCAACTTCGTTCGTTATCAGATTTCTACGAACGTCGCCGCTGTCTTACTCGTCGTGATCTCTACCTTCCTATTCGGTTGGAATCTACCCCTGACCGCAACCCAGCTGTTGGTCATCAATATCCTGATGGACGGGCCACCTGCTGTGGCCCTAGGCATTGAGAGACGCCACGCGGATGTGATGAGTGAACCACCCCGCTCCCTCGATGAATCTCTACCCAATTCAACAGACATGTCTCTCATCGTCTATCTCGGCATCGTGATGGTCATCGGCACAGCCGCCGTCTTCTACTTCTCGGGAGGCGCCATCATCACCGGCGAGCCCTGCACCGAGTTCGATGGTTCGATTGAGGAATCCTGGTTCGATGTCAACGGAAATTGCGACGAGGAAGGGTGGAGAGAGGATGCCAATAGTCGCTTCCACCAGGCCCAGACCAGCGCCTTCGCAGTATTCATTCTCTTCCAATTATTCAACGTCCTCAACAGCCGTAGCGTCGATCGTTCAATCTTCCAACTGGGGCTGTTCAACAACAAAGCGATCACGCTCTCGTTTGCATTCAGTGCAACCCTGCTCGTGCTCATCGTTCAAGGTGCTCACGTCAATGTTCCACTCCTCGGAATCGCCCTCGGTGATTTACTCTCAGTCGTTCCATTGAGGCCCATCGATTGGGCCATCGTGTTCATGACCGCCTCCAGTGTTTTCTTTGTCGATGAGTCACGCAAATTGATCATGCGCGCTCGAAGCCAGCGTCAGATGCGGTGAAGGGATTAACAGCAGGCAACGATTCGCCCACATCCGGAGGGAGATCATGTCGACGTGGGCTTCGGATGTATCGACCGCGGGTGTCCATCCTGACGTTCTTCAACGCCTGGAGGATGGACTCGACTCGCTGAACATTTCCGACCCCATTCTCGCCGAGATCGTCGCCACCCTGCGACGACATGAACCGTTGAGTCAGGCGCAAGGTGAGAGTCTATGGCACCACCCAGATCTCGCCACCATCTCGGCGATCGCCGACACGGCCAAGCGAGCCCGGTTCGGACGAGACGTTTTCTTCAACAGCAATCTCCACATCAACCAGACCAACATCTGTGCATTGGCCTGTCGCTTCTGCGCATTCCGGCGTGGTCCGAAGGCTGAGGATGCGTATGCACTGGGGATCGAGGCCTATCTGGAACGCATTGCGCCCCACGTCGGACGAATCGATGAGGTACACACCGTCGGTGGACTCCATTTGGAATGGGATGTTGAACACTATGACGCTCTGTTCTCAGCGGTCAAGCAAGCCCATCCCGAGATTCACATCAAGGCCTTGACCGCGGTCGAGGTCAAACATATCGCAGAGATGAGTGGATTGTCTGTTCACGACCTATTGGTGAGGCTTCATGCAGCTGGACTCGATTCACTACCTGGAGGCGGGGCCGAGATTCTCGATGACGAGGTCAGAGACCGCATCTGCAGAGGCAAGGAGAGCAGTCAGGAATACCTCGATATTCACGAGGCTGCCCACAGCATCGGCATGCCGACAAATTGTACGATGCTCTTCGGAACGGTGGAGACACCGGCCCAGCGCATTGCCCATCTGAGAACACTCCGCCAGCAACAGGCAAAGAGTGGAGGATTCCAATGCTTCGTCCCCTATCCCTTCCTGCCGGACCACAGCCGGCTCCCCGATGCACAGTTGGCGAGTGGGGGTGAGGTGCTCAGGATGATCGCCATCTCTCGACTCATGCTCGATACCATCCCGCACATCAAAGCCTACAGAATGAACATCGGCGATGATCTTGCAGAGTTGGCGCTACGCTGTGGTGCGGATGACATCGACGGGACTGTGGGCCATGAGGAGATCATGCACGAAGCGGGTTCGGACACTCCCTTGGATCACAACCGCAACGAACTCGCTCGACGAATAGTCGACGCCGGTGGAAAACCCGTCCAGCGGAACTCGATCTATACTCGGTTCCGTCGCCATGAACCTGATGATGATGAAGACGGAATCCGACTTCCCGTCGCGACACTGGGGTGAACTCATGCAACGCTGGCATCGAATCCTCGGCCGGGTCTCATTCGTCAATTGTGATCCAATCTATCACGATCTTCCCGATGATTGGGATGTGCTCTCCGCGCCCCCGGCCTGGCTGACGGGTCATTTGCTGCGAAAAGATTGCCTCGTTGCACCCATTCCCGCTGCCGATTTCGCTTCTAATGCAGATCAGCTGCAATTATTGTCAGGGGTGGGCATCGCCTCCAAAGGTGCGGTCGGGTCTGTGCTGCTCTTTGGTGACCGCGACCCATCCCAGATGCGTGATATTGCTTTACCGACGGATTCAGCCACCTCACGCCGTCTTCTGATGCATCTATTGGGTTTGATGGGCTTGGAACCTCGGCCGGTCGACATGGGTCCTGATCTCGGGCAGATGCTCGAGCGCTGCGATGGAGCCCTGCTGATCGGGGACCGGGCACTCGACGAGGCCACCCGCCATCCTGAGTGGATCCGCATGGATCTTGGACAGGCCTGGCAGGACCAGACAGGATTGCCCATGGTGTTCGGTGTCTTCGCTGCGCATCGAGATGCACCCGCCGAACAAGTGGCTAAGGCCCATGCCTTGCTAATGCACCAATTGGACGCCTTTGAAAACGATCCGGATCGACGTCGGGCAGTGGTGCGCAGTACTGCAGAACGTAGTGGATTCCACCCCGACAGAATTGAACGATACTTTGGGGAGGTCATTCACAGACTCGATCAAGAGGCTTGCGAAGGTTTGGAACGTTTTCTCAAGGACGTTTGTGGTATTGAAAACTGGCAGAGTGTCTCACTCTGACTTTTTTTGGGGTTTGCGGCGGATCGGCTTGCGTCGTTTCCTTTGATTGTCAGTGGATTCTTTGAACAATTCCAACGCGCCTTCGATTTCCACCTCTTCATCGAATTTTTCATCTGAATCGCCCTCTTCTGTCGCTTCGACGAGATGCGTGAAGTCCACCTGGGATTCAGTCTGTTCTTCCTTTCTTTGGGATGAAATCGTTCGTCGTACTTTGGGTTCTGGATCTTCTGTGACGACGCGAGAAATATCCTCTCGAACCGCGGCGGGGGGGCGAGGTTGTCTCTTCATGTCCCGTCTGACAGCACCGGGGGGTGTGGGTTGGGTGCGGGGGACCTCCTCCTCTTCCCAATCCTCATCCCAGGCGGCGGCGTCATCGACCATCTCTTCCCAGTCTTGGTCGTCACCTTCCTCCTCGACATCCTCATCATATTCATCCTCATCCTCATCGAGATCAAAATCGATGACATTCTGTCGCCGCATCATCAGCACTACAAGCAAGCCGGTCAAAGCAAAAATGCAGAAGAGTACAGCGAGCCAATAATGTTTCAAATTGTCAAAGGCCTGAGAAATAGGGTCTGGTTCTAACACTGCGGCTTCACCGACGAGGAGTCGAAGACCGGGGTCGTTACGATTCCAAATATCTTGTTCAGCCCGGGTGCCTTTCGAATCATCGACCAACACATGGACGGGGAAATCATGAACGATTTGAGATACCGTTCCACTGGGGGTGGGCAGTCCAGCAGCGAGGGTCACATTGTAGGGGGCCTGAACCTCCTGGCCGATCCAGCCTGTGGTCGTCCAGGTGATGGCGATGCGAGAGCCCCGATCGTCTCGGACCGCACCAGCCAGACCATTGGTGACAGCGCAATCTGCGGATGATGTGAGGAAGGGCAAGCCTTCGATTTGGAGTGCACTATTCCATCGACCTTGGACCCCGATTGGATCGAAGCCATCACAGAGCATGTTTTGACCGATCCGGACTTCATCCGTAGTGATGGCGAGGTTCTCGACCACTGCATAAGAGATGAGTAAGCGAATTCTGTGGCTCTGCTCACTCGTCAAGTGAATCGTCTCGATGATCTTGACATCCGTGCCATCGATCTCAATCCGGATGTTCCGCATCTTGGCCGGGTCGGGGTGGAGCGAGCATTGGCTGCCTGCAATACAGATATTGTCAAATCCATCCCTGATCCCATCACCGTCATCATCGTCATCGATCTGGTCCGGGATTCCATCCTGATCCGTGTCGATGCCGCCAGGCATTCCATCTGTCTGCAACATATGGTCTGAGTAAAGAGCGACAAGATTCGTCCCGGTGGATACAGCGACAAGATTCAGCGTCGGATGGAGGGCGAATGCTGGGCTCTTGTGGCCGGTCACGACGCGGTGAGTGGCCTGCAATTCATCCTGATCATCAAAAACGTAGAATTGAATGTGGCGATTCTCTTCTGTAAAATGTACGGGGACCAATGTCACGAGTTCCTGATCATCGGCTGAGAATTTGATACGCTGTGCGTTTGGCGACACGTCCTTTTGACCCAAGAACGAATGGGTTTGGTCATAATTTCTTAGGAATAACGCGCCGTTGGCAAGATAGGAAAAGATGGTGCCATCGTGACTGAAGCTGCAGTCCTGAATCGAATGTTCAGTGTCCCATCTGTCCACTTCGGTCATGTTGGAGCGCAACCAGAGAATGACCACACCGTCCTCGGCACCGCTGAGAAGGTGTTGCCCGTCGAGAGAATGATCGATGCAGGTGAGTTTTCCTTCGTGGACCGGCGGATAGGTACGATCTTCACCCAAGGCATCGATTGTGCCTTCGTCCATCTTCCATTCTGTGATGCCTCCATCCTCGTTCGTCATGGCGAAGGAAGCATCATCTGGGGCGATGCTCAAGCGATCGACGTTGTTTCCATCCTCGGTATGTCGCGCCCGGGTGAACGTGTTGTCCTCGACTTCGAAGACGACCGCGGCAGGGGTCCCGAGGTGACGGCTCTCCATGCCGATGACCAATCGTGAATCATCCGAGGAAAAGGCCAATGATTGGACCGCATAATTGACCGAAAATCGGCTGATTTCTTCGCGGGTCGCAACATCGACAACCATCACCTGATTGGCATGGCCACTGACCAATAGGGTCCCGTCATGGGAAAATGCAACCGCGGCGCCGAGTTCTGAATCATCAGAAATTTTGATCGCATCCGCCCAAGCCAACCCACTGAGGCCGGCGGCGACGGGTATCATGCTGAGACAGACACAGAGCGCCAAACACATGCCGAGGAAATGTGAGCGGGGGTGAAGGCGATGGCTTCTCACAGTGTGAGCAGGCGACATGACAGACAAAGGCCTTACGGCCTTCTTGTACAGATATCGATGGTTTCTTTGTAATTACTCTGAACCCAAGTGAAAATTCGAGGAACACTTTACGGGTCGGCACCGATGAAATCAATCCCATCCGCGTCGAAATTGGTGTCAATCATGCCGATCGATTGCCCTTCCTTGAGAAATTGGACCACACTCTGTCGACCCTCATCCAAATAATCGATGGTTCGGTCGTTCACATACATCTGGACAAATCGACTGTTTGTCTCGGCATCAATGCCTCGTCCCCATTGACGGGCGAATGCCAATGCTTCATCGGGGTTGGCGATGCTGTGCTCAATCGATTGCTTGACCCAGTCCGTGACCTGTTCACACACAGCCTCACCGAGATCTCGTCGGACAACATTTCCTCCGAGAGGCAATGGCCAGCCGTCGGTGCGTTCATTCCACCAAATTCCAAGATCGAGAAGCAGGTTCAGTCCGTGTGATGCCCAGGTCAACTGCCCTTCATGGATGATGACGCCACTGGCGAATTCACCCGATTCGATTCGGGGGATGATCTCATCGAAGGGAACGATTGCGATATCGACTTCTCCGCAGGCGAGTTTCAGAGCGAGGTGGGCGCTCGTCTTGAGCCCGGGTACGGCGATCGTTTTGGAACAGGCCTCTTCGAGTGTGAGATTCTCTTTGGAGACCAACATCGGACCATAGCCCTCCCCCATCGATGCGCCGCAATTCATCATGGCATAATTCTCGGCGATGTCAGGATAGGCGTGGATGCTGACCGCGCTGACTTCATATTCACCGGCGAGCGCCTTCTGATTCAAGGTCTCAATATCCAGTAATACATGTTCAAAACGATAACCAGGTGTGTCGAATGCACCCGTCGTCAAAGCGTGGAACATGAAAGCGTCATCAGGATCGGGGGAGTGCCCTACGCGAATTGTCCGAATGCCATCCTGTGAGGTCATCGTGCCGGCCGTGCAGCGGTCCCCATATGACGCATTCGGAAGGTGTTGCTCAAGCCCATTACATCGCCCTTAATAGGCCGAGCCGATAGGCGTTGAATGGGATTGACATGGTCGACAAGTCTCGCTTGGCGGTGACAAAGGGTGAACTCGGACCCGTATGCGAAGCGTGCGGCGCACTGATGACCTTCGGTGAATCCTGCACCATCGATGCACAGTATGTCTGTTGGGATTGCTATACGCGCCTGACGGGCGCGGAGGCTAGCACCGATTCAAAGCCCAATCCTGGCCTTCGCATCAGTTGAACTGAGCGTTGAGTTCAAAGGCCGCCGACGAGGCCTTGTTGAGAGGCGGTCGACATGGCGGTGGGTTGGGCACGATATGCATTCAAATTCGGAGAGTATTACCGAACGCGACATCTCGCCGACATGTGGATGCCTCCGCGCCTTCGAACACGAGAATGGATGTTCGACGGTTTCGATGACAGGCCGCCAGAGCGCCACCGAGGTTTTTCACGCCCTGCCGATCTATTGACCCACGTCACGCGCAAGGGTCCGAAGAGTTGTTTCTACTCGACCGCCTATTACCAGGACCCGAACCAGCGTACCATGCTCGAGAAAGGCTGGCGTGGTGCAGACCTTATTTTCGACCTCGATGGAGATCACCTACCGGGGGTGACCGATGGAGATTTCCCCGCGATGTTGGATGTCATTCAAGAACAGGCTTGGCAATTATGGAACGATTTCCTCGAACCTGAATACGGCTTCGATGCCCAGCATCTACAGGTGACTTTTTCAGGTCATCGTGGATTCCATTTGCACTATAGAGCGCCGGATATCTGGGAACTAGATGGCAATGCTCGTCGAGAAATCGTCGCCCATATCAAAGGGGAGGGTGTCGACGTTCACACCCTTCTCTCAGGTCCGGATTGCGCTTGGCGCCGTCGGGTCCTCTCCGGTGTGGATGGGGTTCTCAGCAAACTGGATGTCGCCTCTCGGGATGACACAGAGGGCAGGCAAATGTTGCGTCAATTGAAAGAGATCATCGACATGCGTCGCAAGTCGCCCAACTGTGAGGTCAAATCTTGTGGGGTCGACACGATGCGGTCAATCGCAGATAAGATTCAGGACCCGTCCCGGCGAAAGAATCTCGTCGATGGGATCGAACAAGGCAGTTTGAAACCCGTTTTTGGATCTCGATTGGACAAGGTATTTCGAGAATTGGTCAAAGGGGATGGAACCGTCGTCTTGGGTAATGCAGGTGAAACTGATGAAGTTGTCACAGTCGATGTCAAGAGGGTCATTCGATGGCCCACGAGCTTGCATGGGAAATCTGGCATGAAAGTCGTCGAGTTCCCAATCGATCGGCTCGACCCTGATGGACACAATCCCTTCGACCCACTCACCGAGGCAGTCCCTTGGCAAATGGGAACCAAAGATGTCAAGGTCCAAGCAATCAAACAGGATGCTATTTATCGAATTGGTGAATCCAGTGGACAATTGAGCGAGGGAGAGATTCTCGAAGTTGACGAGGCGACAGCCACCTTCCTCGTCCTCAAAAGATGGGCCGATCCGGCAGAGTGAAACCGAACTCGCGAATCACCAACATGTTGGTGTAGAGGCAGCAACACATCGCAGCATGAGTTAAAGGCGGATGCAGGGTAGACAACAGTGCGGTGAAGCAGACCATGTCTGGTGATGAAGAGAATCCTCCCCTCCCGCCACCGCCGCTGCCTTCTGCGGCCGCTCTGCCACCCCCCCCACCGATGCCGGGGATGGGTGACTTGCCACCGCCCCCTCCCATGCCGATGGGCGCAGATCTACCACCTCCTCCGCCGATGCCCGGTTCAGCGGATCTTCCACCGCCTCCCCCCTTGCCTGGTGCAGCAGGCATGCCAGCACCGCCGCCCTTGCCCGCAGTAGCGGACCTTCCGCCACCACCAGCCATGCCGATTCCACCGCCGGCAATGGCCATGCCCACGCCACCGCCGATGCCTGAGATGCCGGCACTGCCCCCGATGCCAGAGGTTGTGGCTCCTCCTCCCATGCCCGAAATGCCGGCACCGCCCCCGATGCCAGAAGTTGTGGCTCCTCCTCCCATGCCCGAAATGCCGGCACCGCCTCCAATGCCGGCGGCGCCAGCGATGCCAGACCCATTGGCGGCATTCGACATTCTTGCTGCAGCACCGGCCGAGGAAGCACCTGCACCGGTGACAGTGGTCGACGATGCGCTCCTCAGCGCATTGGATGCTCCGATCGCAACTATAACCGAAGAAGCCGAACCTGCAGAAGAACCCAAGCCCGAGCCTGCAACCATCACCATCGCCGACTACAAGTGGAAAGATGCGGTACTCGATGCAGTGCTCTCAAAATTCGACATCGGGGATCGAGAAGAATTCCTCGACCATGCCATGGCCTTTGACGGCAATGGCAACAAGTATCTCACCAAGCCGGAGTTGACAGCGGCAGGTGTCGCCTGGGCCGAACTGCATCCAGCAGCTGAACCAGAACCTGAGCCAGAACCGGAACCCGAGCCCGAGCCCGAAATTGTGGCTGAACCGGAGCCTGTCATTGAACCTGAACTCGAGTCTGAGCCCGAACCTGAACCGGAACCTGTCGCAGAATTGCCCGCACCACCTCTTCCCATGCCTGAACCTGCACCGATGCCCGTGCCCGCACCGGCACCCGAGGCCACAGTACAGGTCGAGCCTGCCGCCCCAGCTCCTGCACCAGAGGTAGCTGCACCCGAGCAGACCGATGACTATCGAGAGTTGTGGAAGAGACGTTCTCACAAGTCCCTGCCGCAGATGTATGGTGCAATCGACCGTATCGGAAGTGGTGAGGTCGGCAGCCTCCTCGATCGATACTCCGACCGATTCGGCCATGAACTCGACAGAGAGATTATCGTCATGCGAAAGGCGGAGCAGGATGCTCGACGAGAGGCCGTGCCCACCGTCGAATTACTCTCTGCCCCCGAACCTGAAGTCGATGACGAACCTGTCGAGGTCGATGAGGAACTCAGCACGTGGCTCACAGAGGTCGAAGACCTGCTGCGACCACTCCAACGCGCTTACAAGACTGCAGAATCCAAAGCCGAGAAGAAACGCTTGGCGCCCGCCCTCAAGGTGCTCATCTCCGAGCGAAAGACCCTGCTCGCCGTCATCGCCGGCGATGCCGAGGAAGACGTGCTCGACGATCTCCCCGAACGCCCAGACATGCCCGAACTCGAGATTACCGAGGCACAAGAAGCCGAGGAAGAGGCCACAGAATCGGAGGATGAATTTGCCGCCTTCTTCGAGATCATCAACCAACTACTCGGGGAAATGCCGGAAGATTGGGTCAACAAATTCCTCGAATCCAAAGGATTCAAGCTCTTCCAGAAGGTCGGTTCCGACCCCGCTGGGAGCGACGTGAAGTCGCGGAAACGCTTCTTCAAGATGATCAACTCAGAACTCGGCGACATGCCGGAAGACATGCTGGATGCATTCGTGAACTCGCCCGAATTCCAGTTGTATCAGACCATAGGCGAAATCTACGGAGCGTGAATTGAATGGGACTTCTCGAGAAGGCCGGCCAGAAGAGAGACGAAGACAAGCCAAAGGCGCCTACGAAAGCCGAAGCGGCAAAGCCCAAGCGGGCACGTGCAGCACGAAAACCACGTGCTGAAAAGCCGCAGAAGCAAGAGAAGCCCACGCGAGAGCGAAAGGCCCGTGAACCCCGTCAACCGAGAACCATGCCCGAGGACTTCGAACTCGCAGGCCGTGCGGCCAAAGGTGCCCGTGGTCTCGTCGATTTCATCGTCAATTACGCCGGTGTCGGTGGACTGCTCGGTTATACTGCCGCAGGTTCCAATTTCAATCCGACCTGGTTGCTGGTCGGCGCACTGTTACCGATTCTACTCAACATGGTCTTCTTGCCCATGAAGACGAACCGAACGATCGGCATGTTCCTCACCCGTACCCGATATGTCAGTCACAAGGGAGATCATCCGCACTGGACCCATCTGACGGTCTCGAATCTCACTGGCCTGCTGATCATGGGTGGATTGGCCTTTGCCCTGATGGGGACGAGCGAATTGACCGGTGGCCAAGGAGACAAAGATGCCGGCACCAAGTATCTGGTGATGGGCATTTGCCTCCTCCTCATTCCGGCAGCGGATTACATCGTCACAAAAATTCGCAAAGCCAACGGTGAGATGCAGAATATGTGGGATACGATCTACGGTTGCTGGTTCGTCGTCGCACAGCGCGAGGAATCCGATGCCCGCTGGATGTCACGCCTCGAATCGCTTGGCGATTGGGGCGAGAAGAAAGGCTGGTCTGGTGCCGATGAAGAAGAATCAGAAGATGCCTCAGATTGACATTTGAACAGAGAGGTCACCCCATTGAGCCCACTGACTCTGATTTTCCTCTATGCCGGATTGGCAATTACAGCCTCTTTTCTCTGTTCAATACTCGAAGCCGTACTGCTGTCCACGAGCCGCGGCCACGTCGCGGTGCTCGAGTCCCAAGGGAGCAAAACCGCTTCCCTTTGGCTGCGTTTCAAGGATGATCCCGAGCGGCCATTGACCGCGATTCTTACCCTCAATACCATCGCACATACCGTCGGTGCGCTCGGCGTAGGCACCCAGGTGCAAGCAATGAATGATGGCGAGTATACCATGGCCATCGCATCCGCGCTCCTGACGGTCGCTGTTCTGTTGTTCAGCGAAATCCTCCCGAAAACATTGGGCACACTCTATTGGAAGCAATTGTGCAAACCGAGTGCGCATGTCCTTCAATTTCTGATTCTCGTCCTCATCTGGGTCGTCGTCCCCATCGAATTGGTGCGACGGCTCTTTCCGACCCCCGAACAGGAAACAGTATCTCGAGAGGAACTCGCCGCCCTCGCTGACATCGGTGAAGCCGAGGGATCCATCGAAGAAGATGAGGAGACCGTCATCACCAATCTACTGAGATTGAGAGAAATTCTGGTCAGCGAGGTGATGACCCCACGGGTCGTCATGAACACATTGTACAGTGATTGGACAGTAGATAAGGCCCTGGAAGAGATGCCCATCATGACACATGGACGCATGCCGGTGGCTGGACAGTCCATCGACGAGATTCTCGGGATCGTTCTTCGCAGTGAGATTCTCCGCAAAGCGGCTGCGGATGAAGATGACATTACGATGCAAGAATTGATGCGACCCGTGACGACGATTCACGAGTCAGCCTCCGTCGATGCTGCGCTAGATGTTTTGTTGGACAAGCGAGAACAGATTCTCATCATATCAGATGAGTTCGGTGGGACGCGTGGTATCCTGACGATGGAGGACATCATCGAGACCCTCCTCGGTGTGGAAATCGTTGACGAAGAAGACCTCGATGCCATTCAAGAGGGGACGACCGCCGAGGATCTACGGGAATTCGCCAAGGAGCGCGCGGCCCAGTTCAATGGAGATTCTCCCTGACACAGCGGCGCATTGATAGCCCGGCGTCGGACAAAACTTCCCGGAGGACAACCCATGTCAGGCGAACACGTGCTCATCTGTGTCGCCTGGCCCTATGCGAACGGTCCACTTCACCTCGGTCACGTCGCCGGGTGTTACCTTCCGCCCGACATTCACGCACGATGGGAACGTGCACGTGGCAATCGGGTGTTGATGGTCTCGGGCTCGGATGAGCATGGTACACCGATCACTGTCACCGCTGAAACCCAAGGCATCCACCCACAAGATGTGGTCGACAGATATCACGCGATCAACAGCCAAGCCTTGCTTGATCTCGGCTGCTCCTGGGAACCCAATATCGACCCCCGCGGCATCGAGCATGGTGGTTCTCTGTTCAATCGGACATCAGACCCCGAACACAAGGCCATCGTCCAACAGAATTTTATCGACCTGCTAGAGGCGGGATTGTTCGAACAGAAGACCATGCAACAATACTACGAATTGCGCGAAGGCGGTGGAAGATTCCTCCCGGATCGCTATGTCGAAGGAGAGTGCCCCAATTGTGGAGAAGATGGTGCGAGAGGAGACCAGTGTGACGAGTGTGGAACCACTTACGAAGCGCATGAGTTGCAAAATCCCCGCTCGAAAATGAACCCTGAGGCCGCGATTGAAATTCGAGATTCAGAACATTTCTTCTACCGACTCGACCGATTCCAAGACGTTCTTGAAATGCATTCAGAAGAACGCCACCCAGACTGGAAAGCCAATGTTCGTGCGATGACCAAACAATGGCTAGACATGGGCTTGCGACCCCGTGCCGTCACCCGTGATTTGGAATGGGGCATCTCTCTGCCCCTCGACGGCGATGCCTGGGATGGCAAATGTGTCTACGTCTGGTTCGAAGCCGTTCAGGGCTACCTCTCCTGTGCGAAAATCTGGTCGGAGCGCCACTCGGATGGCGAGGATTGGCAGAAGTGGTGGAAGATTGCAGAGGATGGGTCCGTGCCGCGTCACCTCTACTTCCTCGGCAAGGACAACATTCCATTCCACACCGTCATCTGGCCGGCGCTGATCATGGGCCTCAATCATGCGCACAATGGCTTGGGCGAGAATGATCTCATCACCTTGCCCGGACCGGGTGACCTTGCACTCGAACACAATGTGCCGGCCATGGAATACCTGATGTTGGCTGGGGGTCAATTCAGCAAGAGCCGTAAACACGCGGTCTGGTTGCCCGCCTTTCTCGAGCGATTCGACCCGGATACACTGCGCTATTATCTGTCCATCAACATGCCAGAGAATCATGATACCGATTTCAATTGGCCAGATTTCGTCGAGAAGATCAACAATGAATTGAACGGAACCTACGGCAATTACGTCAATCGGGTGATGAGCTTAGGCAACCGCCTCGAAGGAGAGATTCCACTGGAGGCTTGGGAGGACCTTGAGGTGTGTGAGGCCGAGTGCAAGCGCTTGGAAGAAATCCATGGACAGATCACGCAGAGCCTCGGCCGCCATCGCTACAAGGAAGCTCTGCGCCATGTGATGTCTGCGGCACAGTACGGGAACCAGATGCTGCAGCAAGCCGCGCCCTGGGTGGCTCTGAAGGACCTTCAGGCCGAAGGATCCGCAGCGAGTCTCGCCCGACTCGCCTTTGGATGGCGACTGGCTCGCTTCTTGGCCATCACATCCCAACCCTTCCTGCCGTTCAGTGCCCAGCGGTTGTGGACCATGCTCGGGCAATCGGGAAAGGTGTCCGACGCCGCCTGGGAGGATGCCATCGATTGGCAAACACCTCTGACATGGTCTGACGTGAGTGAAACCCTATTCGCACGCTTGGACCTCGATGAGATCCTCGATCAAGAGCAGGCACTCGCAGGAGACACTGCGGTGGAGCCTACCGCGGACCCCGGTCATGGCGTGAAGGGTACTGGCAAAGGCAAGGGCAAGAAGAAGGAGGCAGAGAAGATGAAGGAAACCCCAGAGGGCACGACGACACTCGATTTTGAGACTTTCATGCAGGTGGACCTGCGCACAGGGACGATCACCTCGGTTGAGGACCATCCCAATGCGGACAAATTGTATGTCGTTACCATCGATGATGGCAGCGAATCGGGCCGTACGGTCTGTGCCGGACTCAAAGAATTCTACACGCCGGAGGAGATGACGGGGAAGTCGGTTGTCTTCGTCGCGAACCTTGCACCACGCAAATTGAGAGGCATCCTCTCAGAGGGTATGATCTGTGCTGCGGACGATGGGGAAGGCGCGGTTCGCCTGATCACAATCGATGGTGATATTCGCCCTGGAAGTCAAGTTCGTTGAACGGTCTATATACCATCAGGTCGGTCAAAGAATTCCCATTGCAAGTCAAGAATTTCTTGCCGGGTCTCCGCATTCTTGTAGGCTTTGAGCGGTTCTTCATTCAGGATAAGGAATTGTTCACCCCATCCGAATGGAGCGAGGATTCTCCGTGCCTGATCATCCCGGTCGAGCAAGACCAAGCACATGGCGAGGGCCTCCACAGTTGACAGCCGACCCGGTTTGCCCCATGAGACGGGATTTGCAGCGAGGACCAAGGGTAGGGTTCGGCCCTCGAGTCGCGGGCTGCGCTTCTTGACTTGAACCAAGGATTCGTCAAGTTGCTTCCAAGAGCAATCCAAGGCGACCAGCGATACACCCCGTTCGATCAACGGCAGGTCATCGGGACCGAGAACGATTCCCGCGGCCGGGTCGAGCAAGAATCCGCGGCGTGGTGGCCTTCGCGTGTTGAAATGCAGAATGGCGAGATCTCGGCTCGCAAGTTTTCTCGCCGTGCACTTCTTCGGATCATCCTGATCGAGATGGATGATGTGCAAGGGCACATCTTCGTCCATGGAATTCCTCTCCGTCGCCCTCAGAGGTCTTTCTTTGCGCGCTCGTAGAAGTCGGCCATGGTCATCGATCGGTCAGAGGTCTTGTTGACGTCACGTTCCTCTTCCGCCTCGCGCTCGATCAGCAGTTTGATGTTGAGAATGCGCTCGAATTTCTTGATCACCCCATCGGAGGGTCGCTTGCCCCCTTCGGTGTGCTGAACGATGTTGACCCGCTCGGCCATTCGCTTGGCCAATTCACGCTGGTCCCATCCCTTGGCGACCCGACCATCACGTACGGTATTGGCGAAATCATCTCTCAGTGCCTTCTCGCGGCGCATCATGATGTCCTTGCCCTTGTGGCCAATGCCACCGTATCCGCCAGAAGTGCGGGTCCTGGTTCGCGTCGGTGCAGTGCGAGCAGACGGGGTCGTTGTTGGCCGCGGTGCTGGTGCCTCGGGAGCATCCAATCCCATGCGTTCGATACACCGGACACAGGCTTCGACAGGCGCACGCGCCATCGTCGTTTGTCGGGTGGCGACTTTGACCGCCCCACAGATCTCGCAATCTCCCATGCCATCCCCGGCGAGGGGTCGCGGCGGTCCGCCTTCAAGTTTCACACCTGAGAGCAACCCGATTTCAGACAGTCTTCATCTACTCCGGATGTCCCCGCTCGTCCCATGACCGCGGATTCGGACACCCTCTCACCCGGGCAAGATGACTCCAGACCGACCCGAGAGGATGATGGGGTCGATGCGCAATTGACCCGGCTGGAACGAGATTTTCGTGAATTGACCGACCGCTCCCAACAACTCCTGACCGACCGGGTCTACCTCGAGAATGAGGTCGGTCAACAAAAGAAGAAGGTCAACCGATTGGAGGAGGAGATTCGCATGTTGCGCTCACCGCCCCACATCATCGGTCATGTTCAAGACAAAATTGGCGAGGACAAGGTCGTCGTAAGGTCGTCCAATGGCACGGTATTCCTTGTGACAGCAAACCCTAGAATCGATGGAGACCTGCTCAAGCCTGGTGCCCGTGTCGCTCTCAATCAGGATACTCTCTCCGTCATCGAGGTGCTGCACGATGCCTGGGACCCGTTGGTTACTGGGGCCGAGATGATCGAGCGGCCCGATATCACCTATGCCGACCTCGGTGGACTCAGCGAACAGATTCAATTGATCAAGGAAAGTGTCGAACTTCCATTGTCCTCCCCTGAATCCTTCACCCGATTCGGCATCAAGCCGCCCAAGGGCGTGCTCTTGGTCGGCCCACCGGGTTGCGGCAAGACGATGCTCGCAAAGGCGGTCGCCTCATCCACAGAATGCGCTTTCATCCGCTTGGTGGGCAGTGAATTGGCCCAGAAGTACATCGGTGAGGGTGGACGCATGGTCCGTGAACTCTTTGACCTCGCCAGAGAAAAGGCGCCATCCATCGTCTTCATCGATGAGATTGACGCCATCGGTGCAAAGCGGCTCGACACGGCGACCAGCGGCGACCGAGAGGTGCAACGTACCTTGATGCAGCTACTCGCTGAACTCGACGGATTCGATGCATTGGACGATGTCAAACTCATCGCCGCGACGAACCGGCCGGACATCCTCGACGAAGCCCTTCTCCGTCCAGGCCGATTCGATCGAATCATCGAGATTCCACTCCCGGATGAGGATGGGCGCAAGGCCATTCTCTCAATTCACATGAAGCCGATGCCGAAAGCCAAGGGCCTCAAGGTCAAGGATGTCGTCTCACAGACGAAGGGCTTCAGCGGCGCTGAACTGAAGGCGGGTTGTGTCGAGGCGGCGATGGTCGCCATCCGTGCAGAACGCAAGACTGTTTCACTGAAGGATTTCAAAACAGCCATCACTCAAATCAAGGAAAAGAAGATCACTTCCGTCCGAGGAGACGCACCAGAAGACCTGTTCGGTTGAGGACAACCCTCATGTGCGGGGGTCAAGGCAGTGCGCGGCATGAGCAGTCTGGTCGAATGCGTCCCCAACTTCAGTGAGGGCCGGGATCTCGTCAAGGTAGAAGCGATCGTGGATGCTGCACGTGGCATTGAGGGTTGCAAGGTTCTCTCAGCAGAACCGGATGCGGATTACAATCGAACCGTCGTCACACTCGCCGGTTCACCCGACGGTGTGTCCGAAGCCGCCTTCCGCCTCATTCGAGCTGCCAAAGAACACATCGACATGCGTGAACAGACCGGCGAACATCCTCGATTGGGCGCGGTCGACGTCTGTCCATTTATCCCACTCCGCAATTCATCCTACGAAGATTGTGCGGCCCATGCCCATGCATTGGGTCAGCGTGTCGCCAATGAACTGGCTCTACCTGTCTTCTTCTATGGAGATGCAGCATCCTCAGATGCACGCAAGGTACTCTCGGTTCTTCGAAAGGAGCAGTACGAAGGACTCGAAGCGCGTTATACAGGCGGAGAGACAGGTCATGGCGAAGCAACCCGTCTGGCAGACCTAGGCCCGACGGAGTGGAATGAGACCCTCGCTCGGTTCGGTGCTGTGGTCATTGGCGCACGGCCCATCCTCGTCGCCTACAATGTCAATCTCTCCGAAACCGATGCTGAAGTTGCGAAGATGTGCGGCACCATCGTGCGCGCATCGGGACGTCTGATCAAAGCGGGCGAGAAACGCATGCGGGTGTCCGGCATGTTGGCCAAGGTGCAGGGCATGGGCCTGCCGTTGGAATCTCACGGCATCAGTCAGGTCAGTATGAATCTCCAGGACGTTTCTGTCACCGACATGCACGATGCATACGAGTGCATCCGGTCACTGGCTGCAGATCACGGCGTCGAGGTTTGTGGCAGTGAACTCGTCGGTTTGGCTCCCCTTTCCTCTTTCCTGAACGCTGGACTCTGGTACCATCCCGACCCGGAGAACGCTTCCGAGGAGGCCTTGGTGAGCGCTGCGGTCGAGGGTTTGGGACTCGACCAACTCGACCCATTCAACCCCCGAGAAAGAATCATTGAGTATGCCGCGGAGGGAGCCTGATGAGTGAATATGGTGACATGACGCTTGACGCCTACCGAGATGCGCTCGCCTCGAATCAGCCCACCCCTGGCGGTGGCTCGGCCGCAGCGGTTGCACTCAGTCAAGCCGCGGCACTGACCATCATGGTATGCGAATTGACGCTGAAGGGTGAGAAATGGATCGAGGGGCATGAAATCGCCACCGAGACTCGAGCCCTTGCAACGCCATTGCTGGAACGCGGCCATGAGCTGGCCCACGAAGATGCCCACTCCTTTGATGGGGTCATGGCAGCCTTCCGCATGCCCAAAGAATCAGATGACGAGAAAGCGGCACGTAGAGCAGCCATTCATGCTGGCACCCTCGTCGCCGCTGAAGTTCCTCTTGAAACAGCCAATGCCGCATTTGAATTGCTGACGGCCCTCTCCGGGCTCGCAGTCCATGGGAATGCAAATGCTGTGACCGATGTCGGTGTCGCGGGCCTGCTCGCCAGCGCCGCCTGTAAAGGTGCACTGTTCAATGTCGAGATCAATCTCCTCGGTCTGCCCGAGGATGTCGGTGGCGAACTTCGAGATGCGCACGACGCTCTCAAGTCACGCTGCAAAGATGAGAGCCGCGCTGTGATGCAGGCTGTCAATTCAAGGATGCACGATTGAGAGCCGATTCCAGTCTGTCCATGGCGGACTCGATATCCGACACACCCACCGCTCCGATGCTGATGCGGAACCATCCAGTGTTCTCGGTGAGCCCGAAGGCTTGGAAGGGGACGACTGCGACCCCAGCTTCATCGAGAAGCCAACGACGGATCTCCTCATTCGTCTCCACGTTAAGCAGGTCAAACAGATTGAATCGTGTCGCGAGATAGATGCCACCCTGAGGTCGAATGAAATCGATGTCGAAACGTGAAAGGGAGGTCAAGCGAATTTGAAGTGCATCCATCCGGACAGCGATCCGTTCGTCCATGTCTTCGAAGAATGCATCTAGGGCGGCTGGATCAGCATACAGTTCAGCGGCGGCCTTCTGAATCGGCCGTGCGGGCCAAGATCCCATGTGACCGATCAATGCGATCACGGGTGGTGCGAGCGAGGGCGGCAAAGCCATCCAACCCAGTCTCAAACCAGTCCCAGTCAATGATTTGGAAATTGCATCCAAGGTAATGGTGAAGTCGAACATCTCCGGCCGGACCTGGACCGGATGAACATGGTCGACACCGGGTGCAGTCATCGTTGCATAGACCTGATCATAGACGAGCATGACGGGTTTGCGACCCGATTTTCGGCGTGCGTTATTCTCCGTGAGTACCACATCACAGATGTCCCCCAATTCCTCGGCTGTGAAACATGTGCCCGCGGGATTCAACGGGCTATTGAGAATCAGAACGCGAATTTCCTCGATTCGTTCGGCTAGTTTGGCGGCGGTCGGCAGGAATCGACTCTCCGCCGTCCCCTGTATTGGGATGGGCACGGCATCATTGATGTGGACGTAATAGTGATTATTCCAGGCCGGTACACCATGGGCGAGACCTTCGCCCGGCTCGAGAAAGAGCTTGAACGAAGCATAGAGAACAGGCCGTGCACCCGAACCGACGATGATGCCCTGTTCGCCAACATCGACACCGTAGCGTGCATTCATGAATTCAGCGAGACTCTTGCGCAGTTCTGGCAATCCGGCAGCAGGAGGATAATTTGTCTCTCGAGAGGCGACGGCTGAAAGCATCCCCTCAACCAATGCATCTGGGATATCGAATTCTGCAGGGGAAAAATCGCCGACCGTGAAAGGAGCGACATCCCGCCCCTCTGCGATCATGGCACGAACATCTGTGGCGATGGAGAGAATTCGGCTGCGCTCCATGCCATTGGCCATCTCGGAGAGTCGCCAAGCAGCATCCTCAACCATGTGGCCCCTTGCGGTGAAGGACCGTCCTTAGCCTCGACCCAACCGTCCACTGCAGAGAGAAGACTCAAGGGCGAGCGTCGGCCGATTGCTTTCCATGCCCTTGCGCTCATTGGTCGATGGCATACCCCATCCATTGCCCGACCACCCCGGAACGGATCCGAGCGTCGACCATGCGCCGCGGCGCAAGGACATCCTGACTTCGGATGAGAAACGGCTCGCATTGCGCAATGCGCTTCGCTACTTCCCGGCGGGAGACCACGGTGAACTCGCCCCTGAATTTGTTGAGGAGTTACAAGGTTTCGGCCGCATCCACATGCATCGTTTGCGCCCGACCGAATATGAGATGCGCGCCCATCCCATCACAGATTACCCCGCTAAATCCAATCAGGCCGCAGCGATCATGATGATGATCCAGAACAATCTCGACCCGGCCGTCGCTCAATTCCCCCACGAACTGATCACCTACGGAGGGAATGGGTCCGTGTTCCAGAACTGGGCACAATACCGCCTGGTGATGGCCTATCTCTCAAAGATGACCGATGCACAGACCTTGGTCATGTATTCTGGCCATCCCCTCGGCTTATTCCCCAGCCATGTCGACGCCCCGCGTGTCGTCATCACCAACGGCATGGTCATCCCCAATCATTCCAGTCAAGACGATTACGAACGCATGAATGCACTCGGCGTCAGTCAATACGGGCAAATGACGGCGGGGTCCTACATGTACATCGGCCCACAAGGCATCGTTCACGGGACGACAATCACCCTTCTCAACGCAGCCAGAAAGTACCTCGGCAAGGAGAATCTCGGCGGGGTCACCTTCGTCACCAGTGGATTGGGTGGCATGTCGGGTGCCCAAGCAAAGGCCGCGGTCATTGCTGGGGCCAGCTGCATCATCGCTGAGGTCAATCCCGCGGCTGCACACAAGCGGCATGAACAGGGATGGCTGGACCAGATCGCCAACGATGTGGACGATGCCATCGATCGCATGCAAGGGGCAGCGGCAGCAAACAAGGCTGTCTCCATCGGATTCATCGGGAACATCGTCGATCTGTGGGAGCGACTCGTCGACCGCAGCGTTCACGTCGACCTCGGCAGTGACCAGACCAGTCTACACAATCCGCATCAAGGGGGGTACTTCCCCGCTGGTATCACCTTTGAAGAGGGGAGATTACTGATGGCAAACGACCCAGAATCTTTCACAGCGGCCGTCTCTACATCTCTCGTCCGACATGCAGCAGCCATCCACAGAATGGTCGACGGTGGCATGCATTTCTGGGATTATGGCAATGCCTTCCTGCTCGAGGCCTCGCGCGCGGGTGCAGACATTCTCAATGCTGACGGTTCCTTCCGCTATCCCTCGTATGTTGAGGATATCATGGGCCCGATGTGTTTCGATTATGGATTCGGCCCCTTCCGTTGGGTGTGTTGTTCTGGAGATCCTGCAGACTTGGCCACCACGGACCGAATCGCTGGCCAAGTCCTGATAGAGATGGCGAAGACCTGCTCTCCTGAGATTCGCCAGCAGATGCTCGACAATGTCCGATGGATCGGCCAAGCGGCCGAGAATGAAATGGTCGTCGGCAGTCAAGCGCGCATCCTGTATGCGGACGAATCGGGCCGCCGCAACATCGCCCAGGCCTTCAACGACGCCATCCAAGCGGGAGACATCTCTGGGCCGGTTGTGCTCGGACGTGACCACCACGATGTCAGCGGCACGGATTCTCCCTATCGAGAGACGGCCAACATTCGGGATGGTTCGATGTTCACCGCCGACATGGCGGTTCAGAATTTCGTCGGCGACAGTTTTCGAGGCGCCACGTGGGTCAGCCTACACAACGGTGGGGGCGTCGGCTGGGGTGAGGCGATCAACGGCGGGTACGGATTGCTGCTTGACGGAAGCGAGGACGCATCTCGGCGTATGCAAAGCATGTTGAACTGGGATGTGAACAACGGAATCGCCCGACGTGCTTGGGCCCGTAACTCAGGAGCTGAATTTGCAATTCGGTCCGCTATGGAACGAATGCCCGATCTTGAGGTGACCCTTCCTCACCATGCGGATGACGCCTTGATCGACGGGCTGTTCGATTGACACCGGTCCTAATTTCCAGTTCCCGGAATTCTGGTTACCAATATCGGAGTTATCCTCTGATATGCTCTTATGGGAGGGGCCAAAGGGCCCATCATCACGCCGGAGTCATTTCTCATGTCCGACATTGTACCCATCGATGGTCAGACCTTGGGCCACGACGATGTGCTCGCCCTCAGCAAAGGCAGCAAGAAGGCACAATTTCCTGATTCTGCACGATACAAAGTTGACCTCGCACGGGAGGCTGTTCTCGGCATCCTCGACAGGGATGAGGTCGCTTACGGCATCAATACTGGTTTTGGTGCCCTGTCCAATGTGACGATCCCCGCTGGAGAACTCGAGGCACTCCAGGCCAATCTCATCCGCAGCCATGCCTGTGGACTTGGAGAGGACATGCATCCCGAAGATGTGCTCGCGATGATGATCATCCGCGCAAATTCACTGGCAAAGGGCCACAGCGGGATTCGGGCCGAGGTCATCGACCTGCTCATCGACTGCGTGCATTCCGGCATCGCGCCCCGCATCCCCCGAATCGGCTCTCTTGGGGCATCTGGTGACCTCGCACCCCTGGCCCATCTCGCACTCGGGCTGATGGGTGAAGGTGACGGATACGTCCGGTCGAATACAGATCAGCGTCAGGGTGACTTCGAAGGTTGGCGATTGACCACCATGTCTGGTTTGCTGAAACAGGAGGGGCTCAAGGCCATCTCCTTGCAAGCCAAAGAAGGGCTCAGTCTGATCAATGGCACGACCCAGATGTGCGCCTACCTCGGGAGAAGTGCAGCCGAATTGGAACGCCTCTTCCTCGCGGCGGATGCCGCGCTTGCCACATCTGTGGAGGCGCTACACGGCTCGCACCAACCTTTCGACGACCGATTGCATCAGGCGCGCAATCAACCGGGTCAACGGGCCATGGCCAGACGATTGCGCCGATTGCTCCATGGAGGAGAGATCAATGCAGCACATGCGGATTGTGACAAGGTGCAGGACGCCTATTCTCTACGATGTGCACCCCAGGTCCACGGTCCAGCACACGAGAAATTGGCTGAACTGAAAGCGACGCTCTCCACTGAACTTAACAGTGCCACAGACAACCCTCTCATCTTCCCCGACCCGACCCGACCCGGACCGCATGAAGTCGTCAGCGGCGGCAATTTCCACGGGCAAATTCTCGGATTGACCGCGGATCAGATGTCTCTAATCTGCCATGAGATTGGCGTCATTTCAGAGCGGCGGACCAATCAGTTGCTCGACCCGCACTGGAGTGGATTGCCCGCCTTCCTCGCGCAGGATTCCGGCCTCGAGAGTGGCTTGATGATCGTCCAGTACGTGGCCGCTGCCTCCATCGCAGAGATGCACGTGGGAGGAAACCCCGCAACCCTGTCGAACGTATCGGTCTCAAACAACAAGGAGGACCACGTCAGCATGGGTGCAACAGCCTGCCACAAATTGACGGTGCAGAGCCAACACCTGGCCCGCGTAATCGCCTGCGAACTGATCTGCGGTGTCGAAGCCCTCGAACACGCCGAGAACGCGCCTGGGCCGGCTGTCAAAGCCTGTGTGGCACTGGTTCGAGAGGACATCGCACCATTGACCGGAGATCGAGTCATGGGGGATGAGATTCAGAGATTGGCGAACCGATTGTTGGCAGGGGATTTGACCGACGCACTTCACGCCGCGGTTCCAGACCTGATCTGACCCGGTCAGAGTTCTCCGGCGAGAATCTCATCGAGCCTCTCTTCGACCTTGGTCAGACCTGTCAACTGGAGTACGCGAAAACGCATCTTGACCGCTTCCACACTATGGCCGCGCATCTCGATCATCTGAATACGGCGTTCACACTCGACGGCACGACGGACCTTCTCCTCGACCCTGATGTAGACCTCATGGCGTGCAACTGAATCCAGGGTCAATGCATGGCCAAGTTCACTGACCTCCAAGCCCATCTCTTCCCATTGCGCCTTCCTGCGTGAGAGAACGGCGGGGCTCAGCGCGGCTTGTGCGATGGTGCTAAGCATCACCAATGCACCCGCACGAGGCCCTTCAGGGATGGTTTCCGGTGCGGCTTCCTCCTCGATGGGTTCTGGTGTAGGTGAATGCTCGAGTGGTTCTTCCAGGTCGGGCAAAGGTGCCTGTAGTTTGATTTCGAAGGGGACTGCCTCCCGTCGCAGATGGGCGACTTCCGTGCCATTGAGGGAGAGCGGGGTGAACGGCAGCATCAGCGTCCACTCAGTGCCGTTCATCTCATCGGCGATGCTGCGGGTGAAGGCCAAGAATGCATCAAATCCCTGCCTTTGGATGAGGTATTCGACACCATCCAACCAGACGATGCCCCCCTCGGTCGCGATCCGAGTGCTGATGGCGTGATGAATGCGTTCCAATGAAGGCGGCAGGGCATGCGGATCCATGGACTCGGACAACCACTTGAATTCGATCGAATCCAGCGGCAGATGTTGACCGAGTCGTTGGGGGGAAAGACGACTGTAGACAACGATCCTCGCTCTCAACTCATGTTCGACCATGGCCAACCAGTGCAGAGGGGCCCGAGGATCCTCCGCCAGCACAGAGAATACGCGCCCTGCCGGAGGCAGTTCGAGTTGACCCGCTGCGCTTGCGCTCATGTGAACGAAAGTCGGCGAACTGCGGCGACTCTTAGCCCATTCGGAGCGGTTCACGAGACAATCTGCGATTGAGAGTACATTCACAACTCTCCGGAGTGAAATATTATATCAAGAAACGAGCGGTCGTCCAACCGGTGTGCACTTGACCATGGAAGGAGACGATTCCAGCGATTCCAATCCCGAGATGGCTGAGTGCGGTGCATGTCGTGCCGTCATCCCGGTTGATTCAACCTCTTGTTCGGCTTGCAATGTCTCGTTCACGGGTGTTGCAGAAGACGAGATGGGGGAGTGCGGCTCCTGTGGTTCACTGGTCTCACTCGACTCAAAATCCTGCAATCAGTGCGGCGTCCACTTCGTCCTCGATGACCTGACGACCGCTTTGTCGGATTGGATGAAGGATGAGGGCCTCTCAATCACCGATCTATTCTCCAAGGTCGATACGGATGGAGACGACAGTCTGTCATCTGATGAGATTCGAGATGCGCTGCTCGATCGAAAGCTCGCCTTCCTCCCGCACCAAGACCTGGATCGATTCCTCGCCCAGATCGACCTCAACGATGACGGCCAGATCTCCTTCGCAGAACTCGCCGCTGCACTTTCCATGCCCTGGGCGCGTCCTGCAGAGAAGATCGTCCTCGAACCTGAGCCCGAAGAAGAAGAGGCCGAGGAAGAGGCTGATGATTCCGAAGACGATGATTCCGACGAGGAAGACTCGGATGATGACGAGGATGACGGCGACTCAGATGACGACGAGGAGGACTCCGATGACGAGGATGAGTCCGAAGACGACGATTCCGACGAGGAAGATTCGGATGATGACGAGGATGACGACGACTCTGAAGATGAAGAGGAAGACGACTCCGAGGAAGATTCTGATGATGGGGAGTTGTCATTAATTGAACAATTATCAAACTTGGTTAGAGAATCTGATGATAATATCAAATCTAGTTTTAATGAATTTGACGTCAATAATAATGGGAAAATTTCCGCCACAGAATTTGGAGATACGGTTGAAAAATACTTTAGCGACATATTTAATGAAGAAAAAATCGATGAATTGATGGATGCACTTGACGTGGATGAAGATGGAAACATTGACCTAATTGAATTCGTAGATGGTGTTGAATATCCAGAAGAAGTGAACGACACAATCGAAGAAAATAATGAATCTGAGGGCCCGGCTGAATGGCAGCGCTTCCTGATGCAGCACTTTGAGAACATCTTCCCGGTGTTCTATCTCGGCGTTGGAATTTTCATCCTCGCGTTCCTGTTGAACGCCTTCGGCTTGTTCGTCGATGGGTCCGGTGGTTCCGTCGCCTTCGATGGCACCACCGACGCCATCTACCAGGACGAAGATGGGGCTTACGTCAGCGTCTCACCAGGCGACATCTACCCCTGTGATCAGTCGATACAAGAGTCGAATTGCAAAAATTCACTCACACCATTCGCGGGCGAGAACGGATCAAATTCGATGCCTGCAGGATTCTACTGGGATGGAATATTCTTCATGATACTCGGTTTGGCTGGCATGGGTGGCATCTTCTACCTACAGATGCAGATCAAAGCGATGCGAAGCGAACACCGTCGCCAGAAGCGCGATGATGAGAACGATTCTGAGTCGGATTCAGATGAAGATGCATCGGACGATGATGACGAAGGTTCAGACGACGACTCAGATGACGAAGGTTCAGACGACGACTCAGATGACGAAGATTCAGACGACGACTCAGATGACGAAGATTCAGACGACGACTCAGATGACGAAGGTTCAGACGACGACTCAGATGACGAAGATTCAGACGATGATGACTCAAATGATGATGACCCCTCAGATGATGACGACTCAGATGACGAAGATGATGACGACGAAGGAGACGGCATCGAAATCGGCACGCGCGTAGGCGTCGAAGATGAGGATGGGGACTGGTATGGTGTCGTTACCGAATTCGATGAAGACGAGGATGCGGTCGTCGTCAAGCGAAAAGATGATGACGAGGAATACGTCGTCGATTGGGACGCCCTTTTCCTCGATGATTGAGGCGAGAGAATGACCGATGAAGACCCCCTGCGGGCCTTCGATGACCTCGCCTGCTGTCCATCCTGCGCTGCGTTGGCAAAGAAGGGAACGCCACGCTGTCCTGAATGCGGAGAATTCCACTTGGCATTGGAGGATGTAGAGGCTCGACAGCCACCCCCTGCCCGATCTCGCGAACGCGTCGAAGAGGCGCCCAAAGACCCTGGATTCTACAGTGTGGACCCCACCGGAGATATCCCCGATGAGCACTTCGAAGGCGATGAGGAAGCCGTCACCGACTGGAAGGAGTCGAACATCGACTTTGGCCTGGAGGACAAGACATGACCGAACTCGGCCATCTCGAACAACACCCCGGACTCAACCCAGATGGATTCTCAGCGATCGTGACTGCGGTCCATGATCAAGCCATTGAATTGGACAAAACCTGCTTCTACCCTATGGGTGGGGGACAGCCAGCGGATAAAGGCATGATTCGTACGCAGTCATGCAGTTTGGTTGTCAATGATGTACGAAAAAAAGACCTCGTCCTACACCATATCGAGGGTGATTCAACCGATCTTCGAACCGGTCAAAATGTGACCTGTGAGATCGACCAATTATGGCGGAATCAATTGTGCAAAATGCACACGGCACAACATCTAGTCAGCGCCCTGGCCAATGAGGAATGGGGGGCAGATACAGTCGGCAATCAAATCGGACCGGATCGAACTCGCATCGATTTATTCTTCGAGAATCGAGAGGTTTTCGACAGGGAACACCTGCAACAAATCGTCAATGATACCATTGCCAGCGACCTCAAAGTGAAGATGGATTTTCGACCGCAAAAAGACCTCACCGACGATCCACTTGTACGCATCAATATGGAACGCATGCCCCCGAACATCGACATCTGGAGGACCATCTCCATCGGTCAACTCGACGTCTGCCCTTGTGCCGGCACACACGTGCCGAGCACGGCTCACATTCCCACCGTCGAGATCACCCGGGTCAAGAGCAAGGGCGCTGGCAGATTGCGAGTGGAATATGTTTTCAATGAATGATAGTTTGAAGTAGGCCCAAATGATGATTACAATTATTATTTTATAACGGTCATTAGACGTTCAACCAATACGAACCTGAGACAGGAATCGAATCGTTCATATCCAGACCCTCGGTCAACGGGTTGGTTATCATGGCGGATTACGAGGGCTTCTGCCTCAAGTGCAAGACCTACGGCCCCATCCAGGGTGTCGAGCACTTCACGATGTCCAATGGCCGCAAGCGTGTTGCAGGCAGCTGCTCACAGGACGGTTGCACCGGACGGATCTCGAAAATCATCGGGTGAAAATTCCACCGCGGTCCATCGAATCATCCATATATGCCACGACAGTCGAACAAAATAAGGGCCCGTGGTCTAGGGGTTATGACGTCGCCTTGACATGGCGAAGATCGCCAGTTCAAATCTGGCCGGGCCCACCAAGCATCAACAATCTGGCCCGGCCAGATTTGAACCAACGACTCGCTGTTCGATACATATCGATACAGCCGCGAGTCGCGAAGTTCCAACGAGCCGCGCTTTGCGCGGCGAGACCCCAGCCCAAGGCATCCCCCAGCCAACACACCCCGATCTCGCTTCGAATCCCCACCAAGATTGCAAATCCAAAATGCGTACGCCCGGGAGCCTACCCTCAGAGCCCCATCTACACCCATAATGGTCCGATAGACATCCTAAACGCATCACTGCGGACCTACGACCCAACAACAACCAAACAGGTAGGGCCGATAACCTACCTTATCCGCCCTCACCGAGCGTGGGAATTCAACCCGCGATCGAAATCAACTGCCAACATGCACATTATGGTTGAACGGTAAAGATGGTAATAAACAAAGGTTGCTGTTCACCTTCCTGTAATGACTATTGATGTTCATTCATGACACCACCAATCATGGTCGCCCCGAACGGAGAAACCCCCGGCGTCTGGCACCAGCCATCCACCTCAACACCATTCAACACATTCAGATTCGCAACGCCACCCTCGACGATCACACCATGCGCCAAACCATCTGACCGCTTCAGCCCAACACCAGAATTCCGTGAACACGCCACAAGCGCAGACAGAGGATCCACACCCATCCGATGCGTCACAAAGGAACCGACCATCGGCAAAGACAAACTCTGACAGTTCGGATTGAAATCAGACGCCAAGGTCCAGGCCCAACCCTCATCGATGCATTCCTGTACTGGCGGCCAATGATCCATGCCGAGAACATAGGGCGTCCCCGGAAGGAATCCTTGGAGAGCTCCAGCCTCAGCCGCGGCCGCTCGTTGGTCGGAAGAAGAATATCCAGCATGATCTGCCGTGACGGCCCCGAGTTCGGCAGCCAACCCGAGCCCGCCACCGTCGGCAAACTCATCAACGTGCAATCGGATCTTCAGGCCAGCCTGTTTTGCAGCTTCACAGATTGAAGCCGTCTCTTCGAGAGTGAACCAACCCGGTTCGCAGAATACATCAGCATACTGAGCGATGCCTTGGTCGATGACAGCCGGCAATTGTTCGGATAGCAATTCCTCGACATAGTCAGCACGATCTCCACCGGGTGGTGCATCATGAGCGCCCAACCAAGTGTGATGGATGTCGATGTGAGATTCTGCGTTTAGTGCGGATGCCGTTTGCAATAGTCGGAGTTCTGTCTCCGTGTCCAAACCATAGCCCGATTTTGCCTCGAGTGCTGTGGTGCCACAACACAGCGCCACCTTCAATCGTTGTTGACCGAGGGTGAGCAATTCTGATTGAGACAGCGCACGGGTTGACATGACAGTATGCCGAATGCCACCGCCCCGCGCTCCGATCTCAGCATAGGAGAGTCCCTGCTGGCGCATGCGCATCTCATTGGAGCGATCTCCGCCCCAGAGCAGATGGGTATGGCCATCGACCAAGCCCGGCACGATGGCCCGGTGATTCAACGAGACAGCCTGTGCACGACCAAACTCTGCCTCAATGTCCTCGGAGGGTGCGATTCGTGTGAATACACCGTTCTCGATGACGAAACCCAGCCCCTCCTCGATGAGGTCATCGCTGGACATTGCCGCACCGGCGAGTGGCGTGAAGACATCACCCGTCGCCAAGTGTGCCACGGGTCCTGCGTCGAGCAGTACGCTTCGCATGGTATCGCCACGCGTCATCAGGCTTGAAAGGGTGCGCCCGCACGGCCGACCATGTCGAGTGCACCCTCCTGTGAGGCGAACCGTTCTCGCGATGCGGGTGGCATCGTGCTCGGCATCGAATCTACCGCCCACACTTTTTCATTCGGCTATGTCGATGGCATGGGTGTTCCCGGGCCCTCGACCTCTGCCTTTGTGCGCCCGCTCGAAGGCGGCATTCACCCACGTGAAGCCGCGGATCATCACGCACAGAATGCCGGTCGACTGCTGACTGAAATGCTCGAAGCCGCACCATTCACCAAAGAGGATATCGTCGCAGTCTCCTTTTCTCAAGGCCCAGGTCTCGGGCCCTGTCTACGCATCGGCGCCAGCGTCGCCCGTTCACTCGCCACCGAGTGGGATGTGCCTCTGATCGGCGTCAACCATTGCGTCGCACACATCGAGGTGGGACGGGAACGCTGCGAGTGCGATGACCCTGTGCTGCTCTATGCCAGTGGAGGCAATACACAGGTGATCACTCGACTCGATGGACGATATCGGGTGCTCGGTGAGACGCTCGACATCGGCATTGGCAATATGTTGGACAAATTTGCCCGCGTTCAGGGCATCCCCTTTCCCGGTGGCCCCCGCGTTGAGGAATTGGCCGCGGAATGGCTGGCAGAACACCCCGATGCCTCCCTCGAAGGGCTGGAACTTCCCTATGCAGTGCACGGCATGGATCTCGCATTTTCGGGACTCTTGAGCGCAGCATTGTATCTGGTCGAGAAGGGAAAGCCGCTCGAAGCGGTCTGTTGGTCGCTTCAAGAACACGCCTTCGCCGCTTGTGTGGAGGTGGCCGAACGGGCGATGGCCCACGCTGGAAAATCGGAACTTCTTCTCGGTGGTGGCGTCGCTTGCAATACGCGACTGCGCGGCATGTGCAGTCAGATGGCAAGCGATCGTGAAGGCTCATCGCATGTGCCTGTCAAGGCGCTCTGCATCGACAATGGTAGTATGATTGCAACCCTCGGTCGACTGCAGGTTCTCTGGGGAGATGCAACCCCCATCGAGGGCTCTGGTGTGCGTCAGGATTTGCGTACCGACGAGACCGAATTACTGTGGCACTGAATCGACCTGACGATTCGACTCCCCGAAGCCTTATGATGGGTCGGCATGAGGCCGCAGCCGGAGGCAAGAACGACTTGGCGAAGCGGCAGGAACCATCGAACCCCTTCAAGAAGTCCGCCCGCTCACCGTCTCCCGCCCCAAAGGCACGTCCAGCACCCGGTCGACCCACTCCTGCACCCAAGGCCAGAGGCGGACCTCCAGCACCTCCCAGTGGCGGCGGTGCACAGCCACCCTCACCCCCGACCAGTGCAAAGAAGAAGACCGTCGCACCAACCCCAAAATCCTCCACCCAAACACCGGCGAGGGCCGGTCGAAGCGTCGGTCTGCGAAAGAAGACCGCCAAGAGTCAAGCCGAAGCTGCAAAGCGCACCGATGAGCGCGCCAAGGCTCTCATCGAAGCAACGCGAAACAAGGTCACGCGCGAGGTGGCGGCAAAGAATGCAGAAGCGGCCAAAGCGCGCGCCAAAAAGGACCCCGCGAATCCCTTCAAGAAAAAGGCTGGCGGCGGCCCTCGACCTGCACCTCAACGCCGAGGTGGCCGCTGGAATAAGCGCAACAAGCCGCAAGGCCCAGCCAAGCGCACCCTCAAGCTCCACCGCGGCAAGTACATGGAATTCAAGTACGACGTTCGCAAGATTCTCGAAGCCGAGGATATCGCCGAAGAACACCGCTCAAACGTCCTCGGACAAACCTGGGCAAAGGGCGAGCGACAGGGCATCCCCGAAGCCAAAGCATTCCTCGCTGAGAAGATCGAGGAGGGCCTGATTTCCGAGAATTGCGCCAAGCGAATCATCAAACTCATCGACTCATTGACCACCCGTAGGTGAACCCCCATGACAACCATCGAAAACGACACCGTCGCAAGCGTGCACTATACCGGAACCTTCCCCGACTCGGACGAGGAGTTCGACTCCAGCAGAGAGGGTGACCCGATCACCTTCCTCGTCGGGCACAAAGGCATGATTCCCGGCTTCGAAGCAGCCCTGATGGGTGCCGCTGTCGGTGACAAGAAAGAATTCACACTCGAGCCAGCAGATGCCTATGGCGAACTGACCGATGAAGCGATTCAGGATGTTCCTCGAGAGATGTTTCCCGAAGATATGCCGCTCGAACTCGGCAGTCAGCTGATGAGCGATGCGGGACCATTCCGCATCGTTGCCATCACAGAGACCACGGTCAAATGCGATTTCAACCACCCGATGGCCGGCAAAACCCTGCACTTCGAGTGTGAGGTCATGGAGGTCCGCGCCGCTTCCGAAGAGGAATTGGCCCACGGACATGTGCACGGCCCCGGTGGCCACCACGACTGAACGGAACGATTGAAGGGGTTCAGGCCCCGACACCCCTTTGTGAGGAGGTGCCAATATGCGGCTTCGGAAGGATGAGTTCGAGACCCTGGGTGGTCTTCCCATCGCCGAGATGCCGATGGCGGAAGACGTCGAGGTCGAGCCTGAACAAGCCGGCGAGGCCCCGTACACGCGCGGCGTGCATTCGACGATGTATCGCAGCCGCTTGTGGACGATGCGACAATATGCGGGATTTAGCAGTGCAGAAGAGACGAATACTCGATTCCGAACCCTGCTCGCACGCGGACAGAGCGGGCTTTCCGTCGCCTTCGACCTGCCGACTCAACTCGGCATGGATAGCGACGATCCCATGAGCCAAGGCGAGGTCGGACGGGTCGGCGTCGCCATCGATTCCATCGTCGACATGCGGGCGCTCTTCGATGGCATCCGTCTCGATGAGGTCAGTACCTCGATGACGATCAACAGCCCAGCCATCATCCTGCTCGCCCTCTACGTCGCCGTGGCAGAGGAACAGGGCGTCGACACGACCGCTTTGCGCGGCACGGTACAGAATGACATCCTCAAGGAATACATCGCGCGCGGCACACACGTATTTCCGCCCGAGGCCAGCGTGCGACTCATCACCGATTTGATGGCACACTGCAACCAACATCATCCGTTGTGGAATACGATCAGCATCTCCGGTTATCACATTCGGGAGGCGGGATCGACCGCCGTCGAAGAGGTCGCCTTCACCCTGTCAAATGCGCTCGCATATGTCGATGCGGCCCTCGCTGCTGGACTCAAGGTCGATGATTTCGCACCCAGACTTTCCTTCTTTTTCGGTTGTCATAACGACTTCTTCGAGGAGGCGGCAAAGTTCCGCGCCGCCCGGCGCCTGTGGTACCGATTGATGACCGAACGATACGATGCGCAGGACCCGAGATCGGCGATGCTGCGCTTCCATACCCAGACCGCAGGCGTGACACTGACCGCCCAACAGCCGCTCAACAATGTCGCCCGCGTCGCCTACCAGGCCATGTCGGCTGTGCTCGGCGGTACCCAATCACTGCACACCAATTCTTACGACGAGGCCCTCGGTCTTCCGACCGACGGCAGCGCGACCATCGCCCTGAGGACCCAGCAAATTCTCGCCGAGGAGACCGGGGTGGCCGACGTGGTCGACCCGCTCGCCGGGTCCTACCATGTCGAGAAGTTGACCGACGACATCGAGGCGGGTGCTCTGGCCCTCATCCAAGAGATCGACGGGATGGGCGGCGCCCTCGCCGCCCTCAAAACCGGATTCCAACAACGGGCCATCCACGAATCGGCCTGGAAGCAGACCCAAGATGTAGAATCACTCGACCGCAAGGTCATCGGCGTCAATCATGCGCGCATGGAAGAATCCATCGAGGACGAAGGACAGCAGATCGACATCAGCATCGCCGAGCACCAATGCGCCAAATTGGAAGACCTCCGAGCCTCGAGAACCGAGAATCAAACCCTCGAAGCGCTCACCGCCGCCTGTGCGACAGATGTCAACCTCTTCCCGCTCATTCTCGCAGCGGTCAAGGCCGAGCATAGCGTCGGTGAAATCATGAATGCCATGAAGACCGAATTCGGCACGTGGATGGCACCATCTGGATTCTGAGGTGAACACATGAACATTCGACTCGATCACATCGGCATCGCCGTGCCCGACCTCGAGGCGGGTTCTGCCTTCTGGCGCCTACTCGGCCTGCTCGAAGGAGAGGATGAAGTCAACCAGGACCAAGGCGTCAAACTGCGTTTCTTCGACACAGCACCGGCCGAGGAACCGACCCGCATCGAGCTTCTCGAACCCTTGGGTGAGGATACTCCCATCGGACGCTTCCTCGCAAGCCAAAGCCCCGGCGTCCAACAGGTGGCATTCCGAGTCGATGACCTCCAGACCCTGCTCGACCGACTGAAGGCGGCAGGCATCCAACTCATTCACGAACACCCGGTCGACGGGGCACACGGCAGCAAGATTGCATTCGTCCATCCCAAGTCGACAGGGGGCGTCCTCGTCGAACTGCTCGAACGGTGAAACAGGG
>Ga0115002_10000158_pt1 | contig 94601 bp, 96 predicted proteins | sample ArcticOcean_MG_C_8_FD_89576 | JGI IMG/M metagenome (GOLD analysis project Ga0115002, IMG submission 89576) | Marine microbial communities from western Arctic Ocean - ArcticOcean_MG_CB11_86 | ecosystem: Environmental > Aquatic > Marine > Oceanic | place: Arctic Ocean: Canada Basin | collected... | reverse complement strand
ATAAGGGAGTTTGCGGGCGTACCTTTCGCAGCTGCTCAGCTTGGGGCAAACTGGGTGCTATATAAAAATACCCTCCCGAAAGCAAAGCACTAATGCAAAGGCATGCGGTGACCGTGAAGGTCCCGAAACCTAATAAAATTCTGCTATAAGTGCCCATCTTTAAAGCAACATTGTACTACCTTGACATGATATTCCGACTAGAATTGAGATAACAAGTTCTATTATGAAGGTGGCCTTTTGTATTATGTAAACTAGACTTGGATATCTGAATCAGTTTTAAGGCGCTTTAATGACTAAGGCTCGCAATGTGTTTCTCGTAGGAGCAATGGGTTCCGGAAAAACTGCTGTCGGCCGCCAGCTCGCGCGCGAACTAGGCATGGATTTCATTGACAGTGACGAAGAAATTCAGCGGTGCACAGGCGTAGATATCAGATTTATTTTTGAAAAAGAAGGTGAAAGCATATTTCGAGAACGCGAGAAAACTATAATTTCCGATCTTACTCAAATGGAAAATTTAGTCCTTGCTACTGGCGGTGGATCCATATTGGATGCTAAAAATCGTGAACTTCTACGCGCTCACGGCATAGTTGTATATCTAGAAACTAGCGTAAAGCAGCAGCTTTTACGCACCCGAAAATCGAAAGCGAGACCACTTCTTATAAATAAAAACCCTGAGGCTATTCTCACGCACTTGATGGTAACTCGCGGGCCTCTCTACGAGAAAATCGCACATATTTCTGTAAACATAAAAAAACAGCGAGTAGCAGCAGTTGTGCGCGAGATAAAAGAAAAGTTGTTAAAACAAAATTTAATACCGTTGGAAAAATAATGCGCCCCCAGGGACCTGCCTAAGATGGACACAATTCAAGTTGCATTAGGAGAGAGAAGCTACCCAATACATATTGGGCCTGGGCTTATGGAAGATCAAGAATTACTGCGACGATCTATACCTGCCACGCAAGTATTGATAGTCACAAACGAGGTTGTAGCCCCTCTTTATTTGAATGCTTTTAAAAATGCACTTTCTGCAAAACAACAGCACAGTCTCGTACTTCCAGATGGCGAGGCTAAAAAAAATCTTGGTTCTTTGGAGCAAATACTCGACAAATTAGTTGAACAAGGGTTTCACCGTGACGCCTGCCTTGTTGCTCTGGGGGGAGGAGTTATAGGCGATCTTACGGGCTTTGCCGCAGCATGCTACCAGCGCGGCGTGACGTTTGTGCAAATACCAACCACATTGCTTGCTCAGGTAGATTCATCGGTGGGCGGAAAGACCGCTGTTAATCACCCAAAAGCGAAAAATATGATAGGCGCATTTCATCAACCAAGTTGCGTGCTTGCCGATACAAATACGCTTAAATCGCTTCCCAAAAGAGAATTTTCTGCAGGCCTAGCTGAGGTTATCAAACATGGTCTAATTCTGGATAACACATTTTTTCATTGGCTGGAGAACAACCTCGAAAAGGTTCTCGCTCAAGAATCAAGCGCGCTGACGCATATAGTTCGTCGAAGTTGCGAGATAAAAGCAGACATAGTATCCAAGGACGAACATGAGCGGGGCACGCGTGCTCTACTTAATTTTGGACATACCTTTGGTCATGCGCTTGAGTCGCTAATGGGCTATGGAGAATGGCTACATGGAGAGGCTATATCTATAGGAATGAATTTAGCTGCAGAAACCTCGAAAGAACTGGGCATGATAAAAGCTAGCGATTGTGAAAAAATTAGATCTTTACTTAAGAGGGCCTATCTGCCTGTGATCGACTCCAGAATAGACCCTGACGCACTATTGAAATTAATGAGAATGGATAAGAAGGCTTCCGCTAGTGGAGGACGAATGATCTTGCTTGAGAAACTTGGCAGTGGTGTCGTCGTATCAGCACCAGATGAAATGATTATGAAAAAAGTTATTCAGGCTCAATCCGTCGATGGGTCCGCGTGATACGTGCTCAAAGCATTAGCTAATTACGCTGCAACCCCGAGTAATTCTCGCGGACGACTCTACCCTGAAGCCCCTCCTGACTACCGGACAGAATTTCAGCGTGACCGTGATCGGATCATTCATTCGGCAGCTTTCCGACGACTGGTCTATAAAACCCAAGTTTTTGTCAACCATGAGGGAGATCTCTATCGAACTCGCCTAACTCATTCTCTCGAGGTAGCGCAGATCGCTAGAACGATCACTCGAGCAATGGGTCTCAACGAAGACCTGGTTGAGGCAATCAGTCTTGCGCATGATCTTGGACACACTCCGTTTGGGCATGCTGGTCAGAATGCTCTTAATGAGTGTATGAGGGACTTCGGAGGATTTGAGCATAATTTGCAATCGCTACGGGTTGTTGATCAATTAGAAGATAGGTACCCCGAGTTCCCAGGGCTCAATCTAACGTTTGAAGCACGCGAGGGAATATTGAAGCATTGTTCTCTAGCGAATGCTCGACAACTCGGCGAACTTGGGCAACGCTTCATCAAACGGCATCAACCAACCTTAGAGGCTCAGATTGCAAATATTGCAGATCAAATTGCATATAACAATCACGATATCGATGATGGCTTAAGATCCGGTTTGATTAAAATTAGCGATCTAACTGAAATGCGTTTTTTTTCAGATGAGCTACAAATTACTAAACAAAAATATCCTAAAATTTCTGAGCGCCATCAGGCTAAAGCAGTAATTCGAAGAATGATTGGCAGCCTAGTTACAGATCTTATAGAGACAAGCGTATGTCATATTCAGGCACTTGAACCAGACAGCATTGACATGGTTCGCCAATGCAAATCCCCATTGATTGGCTTCAGCGATACGTTTTTGGAAGCTCAAAAAACTCTACAACTCTTCCTTAGAGAAAACCTTTACAATCACCCAAAAGTACGAAAAATGACTGATCAGGCGCATGAGATCGTCTCAACGCTTTTTTCGACCTTCCTAGCCGACTACAAGCGTATGCCGCACGAACACGCCATTAATGCCAGCCGCGCCCATCAAGAAATCGGGTTAAATGGTTCGGCACGAATTGTTGCGGACTATGTGGCAGGCATGACAGATCGGTTTGCTTTGCAGGTCCACGAAGGCTTAAAAAAGCAGTCTAAAAACCAATAATACAAATGCTGAATAACCGCTACTCCCCCTGGAGCTCTGCTAGAATGAGAGCGTGTCAGTAAATAACGCTTCGAATTTTCATATCCCTCCAAACCAACGCCTTATTGTTGCATTGGATGTGCCCAACGCCGATAAGGCAAAGGCCCTTGTCGGCGAGCTTGGCAGTGCCGTAGAGTTTTATAAAATTGGGTTGGAGCTTGCGTCAACTGGCAGCTATTTCGGCCTTCTAGACTGGCTAGTTCAGCAAGGCAAACAGGTTTTTGCTGACCTAAAACTTTATGACGTACCAGCGACAGTCTCAGCTGCTGTAAAACAGTTGCGCAACTCAGGCGCTTCATTTCTTACCGTACATGGCGACAAATCTATTATGGAAGCTGCTGCTTCAGAAAAGGGTTCTCTCCAGATCCTGGCAGTGACAGTACTTACAAGCATGGACAACCAAGATTTGAAACAAATGGGCATTGGAATAGATGTAAAGGATTTGGTACTTGAACGCGCAAAACTAGCCATAGCTGCTGACTGCGATGGGGTAATCGCATCTGGACTCGAAGTAGCATCTCTTCGCCAAACGCTAGGAAATAAGCCAATAATCGTAACGCCAGGTATTCGGCTAGCTAATTCTTCTACTACTGATGATCAGAAGCGAATTGTGACGCCAAAAAATGCTCTTAAGGGTGGCGCGAATTACATAGTTGTTGGGCGACCGATTCGTAACGCTCTCAATCCGCGTTGTATGGCCGAAACCATTCAAGCAGAAATCGCCTCTGCCCTTTAACGTATGAAAATAAATTGCTCCGTAACTTAGCAGATAAAGCTACTCAACTAACCCCATCAGTTTAGATCTGCCGCATACTCTTTTAGCAACTCTAGCGAAACGCTCTCAAGCGCACGAAAATGGGTTCCTCGCAACATCACGCGAGGCGCCATGCCATGTTGCTGCGCCTCAAGCCAGCGCGCTGCACAAAGACACCAACGATCACCTGGTTTAAGGCCTGGAAATCCGAATTCAGGTTTTGATGTTGTCAAATCATTTCCTCTAAATCGCGAAAATTCTAAAAACTCTGCAGTCACCTGAATACATACGGTATGAGAACCAACATCATCATCACTAGTGTTACAACAGCCGTCACGAAAGAAGCCAGTCAGTGGGTTTTCACTGCAACTTTCTAGCGGCTCTCCCAAAACATTTACAGATTTATCCATTATTCTCGCAATGCTCGTCTAAGCACTTTTCCAATGTTATTTTTTGGTAACTCTTCCCTAAAAACTATCTCTCGAGGCATCTTATAACCCGTAAGATTCTTACGACAATGCTCCATCAACTGCTCTTCTTTAAGCAATGGGGTTTTTCTAACTACAAACAATCGTACAGCTTCGCCTGAATGTTCATCAGGAACACCAACTGCTGCGGCCTCCATCACTTCTGGATGCGCAACAACTACATTCTCTATCTCATTCGGGTACACATTAAATCCGGATACCAGTATTAGGTCTTTCTTACGATCCTCAATATATAAAAACCCACATTCATCTATGCGGCCAATATCTCCAGTCCTAAGCCATCCTTCATCGGATAAAACTTCTGCAGTTGCCTTTGGATTCTTCCAGTATCCACTCATAACTTGGGGTCCACGAATGTGTATTTCCCCAACCCCCCCTAAATCCATGTGCGCTCCATCTTCATCACAAATTGCTACTTCTGTAGATGGTAGAGGCAATCCAACTGAACCATTGAAATCAGAGCTGTCTAACGGGGTAGCACTAACAATGGGGGAGGCTTCTGTAAGTCCATAGCCTTGCGTTAAAGGTCGGCCTGTTATGGCCTCCCATTCCTTCGAAACACTCTGCTGAACTGCCATTCCTCCTCCCATTGTTGCTTTGTGATTACTGAAATCAATGCGTGAAAACCCAGGGCAGCTCAAAAGAGCATTGAATAAAGTATTAACCCCTGTGATATACGTAAATGGTTCACGGTTTAGATCTTTCATAAGACTTTTCAGATCGCGAGGATTAGTTACCAAAAGGTTATGCCCACCGAGCTTGATGAAACAAAGCAGATTGGCGGTTAAAGAAAATACGTGGTAAAGCGGCAATGGTGTAACGACTAAGTCCCCGCGACCGCTTAGAAACGGTTTCACCCATGCAGCTGCCTGCAGCACATTACTTACCATATTTCTATGCGTAAGCACCGCCCCTTTAGGCACGCCAGTAGTGCCCCCTGTGTATTGAAGGAACGCAGTATTTTCACCGCTAATCTTTACATCTATATAAGAAAGACCTTTACCCTTTGTGATTACTTCAAGATAACTCTCAGCTGCCTCCAACCGCCAGGCAGGCACAAGTTTTTTTATATGCTTAACAAATAGATTGGTGACAACTCGCTTAAAAAACGGAAAATGATCTCCTACCGTTGTAACAATAATTTTTTCTAGTTTTACCTTTAACACTATGCTCTGTAGTACAGCGGCAAAATTTTCTAGAACAACGATTGCTTTTGCTCCACTGTCACCAAGTTGATGCTCCAACTCACGAGCTGTGTAGAGTGGATTTACATTCACCACAACCATTCCTGCTCTCAAAATGCCAAATGCAACTACGGGATATTGAAGTAGATTAGGTAACATGATCGCAATGCGGTCTCCCGGTTGGAGATTAGCGTCCGATTGAAGATATGCCGCAAAGTGACGGCTTAACCGTTCAACCTCTTCGAATCGCATTGCCACACCACTATTGGAAAAAGCGGTCAAACCTGAATTCTTCTTGAAGCTATCTTCAAGCAACTCCTTTAAAGAATTATAACGTTCAGGCTGAATTTCGGCTGGCACACCCTCTGGATAGGAGCTTAACCAAGGCCGAAGTTCATTCATAGAAACAAGATAAGCACGTAAATTTAGTGGCTGACATTAAATATTATTTTAGGAAAAATGCCGGGCTAGAGAAACTCTACTAAAACCGTCCAAACATGCTCCATCATAACCCGATTGCCGCTTTCATTTGGGTGAATCCCATCGGATTGCATCAAATCTGGATTTAACGCGACACCCTGCATTAAAAACTCTACTAGCGGCACGCTAAACTCTTGAGAAAGCTCTGGATATGTAAAAGCAAAACGACTGGCATAGGCATTCCCATAGTTAGGCGGTATCTGTATGCCGGTAAGAATTGGCATCACGCCCTTTGCCTGGATAAGGCTGAGCATAGCACTCAAGTTATCACGTAATAGCTCCACTGAATGGCCAAGCAACCCGTCATTTCCACCTAGTTCGATTATAACTATTGCAGGACTGTAATTTTCTAATAGCGTCGGCAAACGCGCCAACCCTCCAGAACTTGTATCACCTGGCACACTGGCATTTACTATCTCGTATCCGTACCCTTCCTCTATCATTCGATCCTGTAGCAGAGTAACCCAGGATGATTCACTACGCAGTCCGTAACCGCTGCTTAGCGAATCACCAATGACAATTATTGTCTGCTCAGCCGAGACAATCTGAGGAATACAGGCAAATGCAATACATGCCGAGATGGGCAGAACAACTAAACTTCGAGTGTAGTGTGAAAATTTAAACAACATGACAAAACCTAAATCCATACTTATTGCAAAAAACCTGACTAAAAAGGTTACCAGCCCAGAGGGGGAATTGACTATCCTAAAGGATGCTTCTCTTAAGATAAATTACGGCGAAACTGCTGCGATAGTTGGGCCATCCGGCGCTGGAAAATCCACCTTGCTTGCCCTGCTAGCCGGTCTTGATGAGCCAACATCAGGTAAAGTTTGGCTAAACGGGGCGGAGCTCACGGCCATGAATGAGGACGGACGAGCATTACTGAGAAACCGTCAGGTGGGGTTTGTTTTTCAATCATTTCATTTGCTTTCATCGCTAACAGCACTAGAAAACGTGCTTTTACCGCTAGAGTTGAGTGGCTCTATGGAAGCTATGAATCTAGCCTACGAAGCACTGGAACAGGTAGACCTTCATTCACGTATGCATCACTATCCCCGCCAACTATCCGGGGGTGAGAAGCAGAGGGTTGCTATAGCCCGAGCTTTTGTCACAACCCCATCTCTGCTTTTTGCAGACGAGCCCACTGGAAACTTGGATAACAAGACGGGCGAGAAAACCTTAAACTTATTGTTCGAATTAAATGCTGCAGCTAATACTACTCTCATACTGGTTACCCACGACCTTGCCGCTGCTGCGCGTTGTGATCGCATACTTGAAATGGCAGCAGGAAGCATCGTTAGTACTAAGGAATCAGAAACTGCGAGTATCAGATAACTTTTTATTGGTTTATATTCAGACCACCCTTCTAAGCCTTCCACCACCTAGATAATCTGCGATATTTTCTGCCATTTGGTTCAATGCCCGTTGACTTGACTCTTTTGATAACCATGCAATGTGTGGCGTTATTATTAAATTTTGAATATTAGGTCTTAGCAGCGGCTCATCATCCTCTGGTGGTTCCTTAGATAGCACATCGATTCCAGCGCCCCCTATAGCTCCCGCATCCAGAGCGTCCACTAATGCTTGGCTGTCGACCAAAGCACCACGAGCCGTATTAATTAATAGCGCATCCGATTTCATCATTTTCAATTCTTCTGTGCCAATTAGATGACGAGTTGTCGGAGTAAGAGGGCAGTGAAGACTAATAATATCTGCCTCCTTAAGGACTCTGCTAAATAACGTCCTTCCTTCCCTAAGTTTGCCAGTATTAATGTCTATTCGATCTGCAACAAGGATCTCCATGCCGAAGCACTTACCTACCTGCGCAACTGCGTATCCTAAATTCCCGTAACCTACAATTCCAAGCGTCTTCCCCGTCAGTTCACGGACTGGATACTCAGCAAGAGCTCGCATTTCAATATTATTCCAGTCCTTGCCTGAAGATGGTGTAGGACATCCTCTTATATGCCTTGTTAGTCCCAGAACAAGCGACATGACGTGTTGTACAACACTAGCCGTACAGTAGCCTCGTATATTTGAAACAGCTATTCCAGCTTCCTTGGCAGCTTCCAAATCTATGTTGTCTGTCCCAGTAGCTGCCAACACGATTAATTTCAAGTCCGTGCTTGCCTGTATGGTTCTTTTGTCTAAAACTAATTTATTTAATATAGCAATCTGATTACCATGCAGTCGCTGCAACAGGTCATCATTACTAGAATGGCTGTGGTAACTAACTTTTAATAACTTATCTAGAGGAGCTGTATTCACGCCGGAGCCAAGGGAGGCGAAATCAAGAAATGTGGCATTCATCTGACTGAGCATTACAGAGAAGCTTACACTATTAGGTTATGACTAAATCACCTCACAGGAATAACCGCTAAATGAACAAACCCTTTTGGGAATCCAAGTCTCTATCCCAAATGAATCCCTCTGAATGGGAATCGCTATGTGATCGCTGTGGCCGTTGCTGCCTTCATAAGCTTGAGAATGAAGATACACACGAGGTTCACTATACTGATGTTGCCTGCCGTCTATTGCAGGTAAATGATTGTCGGTGCACCCACTATGCAACCCGGCTTAAGCTTGTACCAGATTGCATAGCACTAACACCCAATAATCTTGAAAATTTAAAATGGATGCCAATAACGTGTGCTTATCGGCGTATCTCAGAAGGCCGTAGCCTTGCAAAATGGCACCCTCTTATCTCGGGAAACCCAGAAAGCGTTCATAGAGCTGGGATATCTGTACGCGGTCGATGCGTCTCCGAATCAAGCGTAAAAAAAGAGGACATACAAGAACGGGTTATTCACTGGCTCCGTCTGCCTAGGAATACATCTAAATGAAGATCTCTCTAACTAGCCAGTATTTTGCATTCCATGGGCGATGCCATTAATGCTGACCATTAATGCTTGCAACACGGTATCATCTTTGCGATTCCCGTCTCGCCAGCGCTTAAGAAGGTCTACCTGTATGAGACTCATGGGGTCAACATAGGGATTACGAAGTCTTATGGCTCTTCGTAATGTGTCCTCTCGTTCCAGAATGTTTGCCTGATTCGTTATCTTAAGAATCAGATCAACACAACGATCATGCTCCGCGCGTATTAGCGGAAAAAACTGATTATGTAAAGGTCCCGCAAGTTTCGAATATCTTTCAGCTATCGCAATATCGACTTTACCCAATACAACTTCCGCATCTGCAATAAGAACCCTGAAAAAATGCCATTCTGCCAGCATATGCTTAAGTTCTTCGTCGCCAAACTTTTTCCAAGCATGTTGGAGTCCAGTCCCCAGCCCAAACCAACCGGGCAATATCAATCTGCTCTGCGTCCATGCAAACACCCAAGGGATTGCGCGTAATTCGGACAGTCGATCATCATCAACACGAGAACTAGGGCGGGATCCGATCCCCAGTCTTTCTATAACATCAATGGGCGTGGCTCTTCGGAAATAGTCCGGGAACTTCTCCTGATCATAGATCATGTTTTTATAGGCTTCACGACTTGCTTCCGCAATTTCTCCCATAATCTTCCGCCAGTTCTCAGTAGCTTGGGAAGATGCTCTAGGTCTCGCAGTAACGGATAGCAATGAAGTTACAGTTTGCTCAAGAGACCGCATAGCAATTGTCCGAAGTCCATATTTAGCGTTGATCACCTCGCCTTGTTCCGTCATACGCAAACGGCCTGTGACGGCGCCCGGAGGGAAGGCGAGAATCGCCTCATGTAGATGTCCTCCGCCCCGACTTACCGTTCCACCACGACCATGAAACAAGGTTAAGCGAACGTTAAACTTCTCAAGCATCTCTACCAATGACTTTTGTGCGTTGTACAACGTCCAACGTGCGGCAGCAAGCCCCCCGTCCTTATTACTGTCTGAATACCCAATCATGACCATCTGATGATTACCCCTATACTCAAGATGGGTTCGGTAAATGTCATCAGAAAGCAATCTTTCCATAATAATGGAAGAATTTTCCAGGTCTTCAACGGTTTCAAACAACGGCACAACGTCTAAAGGGACTGGAGCACCCTTTGCCCCCAAGGCACCCCACTTTGCCAAAAGCAATACAGACAAAACATCATCTGGTCCATGAGCCATGCTGACGATATAAGGCCCTATAGAATTGTCACCGTATTTACGTCGACAGCGGGCGATCGTCTGAAAAACGGAAAGGGTTCTGCGTGCGTCTGAAGAGAGCACACCCGAAGCTGACTCTCTACGTTCAAGAGCCTCTTTTAACCGCGCTGTACGAGTTTCAACGCTGCATTCGAGCCAACCCTGCTCCTTTAGGCCTTCGCCTACAACGCTCCGATGTACCAGTGCGTTCTGCCGAATGTCCAGGGTGGCAATATGAAATCCAAATGTCTCCACGCGACGGCGTAGTCTTTTTACCGCAAATAAGCCCGCGCTACGGCCCTTATTTGCGCGCAAGCTATCCTCAACAAGCACAATGTCCCGAATGAACTCATCCGGTGACTCGTATGGGAAAGCGCTATCGTCATAGGTAGTCTGAAGCCGCGCCGCAACAAGCCTCAGAAAAACACGATAAGGCATCTCCCTGTGTCTCTGCGGTATGGTGCTAACCGCTTGTGGAAAATGACCAGCATAGACTTTACTTTGACTATGTAATGTCGCGTTAACTTCCACACGACTTTCGCTTTGACTAAGCTGTTGAGCAAGCACCAAGCACTCGTTGTAATAAAGATCTAGCACTAACGCTCTTTGCCGTGCAAGCGTCTCGCGTATGTTCTTGGACGTCACGTTTGGGTTTCCGTCCATATCACCGCCAACCCATGACCCAAACTTAATTAAGTTAGAGGAACTGAATTTTATTTTTTGATCAGGAAAAACGGACTTCATAGCATCCTCAAGCCCTTCATAAAAGGCCGGGATAATTCGGTATAAGACGTCCGTCAAAAAAAACAACGCATGTTCAGCCTCATCGGCAACACGCATATATGCCTGCGGATGTTCTTCCGTTTGCCAGCCCGACGTCATCTCATTAAGTATTTGTCCTAAGACTGCCTGCTCTTCCTGAGGTGTTAGATAGGGATCGAGCATTTCGACCAGATGACGAGCAATATTCTGCTGCTTACGAAGCAGCGTCCGACGACTAGCCTCAGTAGGATGAGCAGTGAAAACCGGTTCAACGGATAGTTGAGCTAAAGCATTCTCTATATCTGGAGCCTCTAGGCCAGACTCCTTCAACTGCTTAAATATATCTAAAAACCCAAGGGGTTGATGCTTTGTAGCATCTCTCAGATAGGCTCGTCGCCTCCTAATGCGATGAACCTTCTCGGCCATATTTACCATTTGAAAATAGGTCGAAAACGCGCGGATAAAATCCCTTGCCGTTCCAAGCTCTAGCGCTGAAAGCAAGGCTTGCAGCTTTTCAAGTGCGTCAACATTGCCTTCTCTATGAGCTATAGAAATTCTGCGTGCTTCCTCCACTAAGTCAAAAAGAGCCTCGCCGCCCTGCTCTTTTACCAACTCGCCAACCAACTCTCCCAGTCGACGGACATCGCCCTTCAGCGCCAGATCTTTTTCAGCAAAAAAGATTTCCTCGCGACGCACTTTTTTTGATTTTAAAGATGACATTATAAAAATTAGCGTGGGGACGAATTGCACCTTAGTCCGTTATCTGTAACCCCGCGCCTGAAACTCAAAAAGACGTGCATATTGACCTTCTAGGATAAGCAGTTCTTCGTGGCTTCCCTTCTCGATTATTTTACCTTCATCCATAACCACTATCAGCTCTGCCCTACGAACGGTTGAGAATCGATGAGAAATAAGTATTGCAATCTTATCAGCTGTAAGAGATTGGAAATCGTCAAAGATCTCAGACTCTGTCTGAGAATCCATTGAAGCTGTAGGCTCATCGAGCACAAGTATATCCGCATCAGTTCTCATAAAAGCTCGTGATAACGCAACACGCTGCCACTCGCCACCAGATAGCTCTTGTCCTTTGTTAAACCAACGCCCTAACGGGGTATGGTAGCCCTCCGGCAATTTATCGATAAATTTGGCGGCTTTTCCTTTAATAGCGGCCTCGACCCACTTCTCATTTTCCCAAAGATGCCCGACGTCACCAACTCCTATATTCTCACCTACCAATAATTGATACCTATTAAAGTCCTGAAAAATTACTCCTATCGACTTTCTTAGCTCGTAAAGATCCCATTGCCCGAGCTCGATCCCCTGATAATAAATGGTACCGCTATCCGGCGAATAAAGCCCTGTCATAAGCTTGATCAAAGTAGTCTTTCCCGACCCGTTCAAGCCAACGATTGCCACGCTCTGACCAGGCTGTATAGAAAGGCTGACATTACAAACTGCGGGGTGTGTTCCACCAGGGTAGGTAAAACACACATTGTCGAATACTAAACCTGCACTGGGATTAGGTCCGGTGGTAACGCTTCCATGACTCCGAAAAGTATCTTCCTCAAGGTACTCATAAAGATTAGACAAATAAAGGTTATCTTCATACATACCACCAATTGATGTCAGCATAGAAGAAACCGATGCCTGCCCCTGCTTGAAAACAATAAGATACATTGTCATCTCACCAAGGGTTATTCCTCCCTGAATAGCCGACACAGCAATCCAGGCATAGGTGCTATAGAACGCAATATTTCCAAAAAGACCAAGGGCAAAACCCCATCCGTCTCGGCGAATCGCAAGCTTTCGATCCTCCTCATACAATGTTCCGAAAATATTCCTATATCGGCTCAGGAGTTCTCGACCAAGCGAAAATAACTTAACCTCCTTTGCATGATCTTCACGAGCCAGCACCATCTCTAGATACAACAACATTCTTCTCTCGGGAGATCGACGACGAAAAACCCGGAATCTCTCCCCGGAAAAAGCTGTTTCTGCTGCAAATGCTGGAATTCCTGCAGCAATCAGTATTAATACAGCCCAAGGCGAAAATTGCAGCAAAAGACCGCCGAAGCTCACAAGTGAGATGCCATGTTGAGCAAGCCCAAAAGTACGATTAACAAGACTAAGCGGTCGACTAGAAGCTTCCTGACGAGCCCTATTTAACTTGTCATAAAATTCAGAATCCTCAAATTGAGCCAAATCCAGCGTCAAAGCCTTTTCCAGAATCAAAATATTGACACGTTGACTAAGCAACACACGTAGTAGTGCCTGGCAGAAACCAATTGCACGTTGCATGCCAGCGAGGCTAGCCACTAGCACACCCTCCACAATCACCCAAGCAAAAACTAAGGAATATTCCGCTGCGCCGCCCGCTTGAACTATAGAAATCTCACTGACGACGCCGTCTACAATTAACTTACCCACATAGGCAACGGCAGCTGGCAACACTCCAGCGGTCACTGTGAGCAAGGCAAGAGCTATTGTTAAGCTTCTATGGGTGGACCAAACGAGCTGAATAGCTCTACGGCTATAGCGAAACACGCCAAAATAACTTTCAAGCGTGATGGTCTCATTCGCAGGTTCTTTGAGCATTAATATGTCATTTCTATGTAACGGGACAAGTCAACACTAAGGTTTAGTTTAACTGTGTTAGCGACGATTGTAGCTTCATTTTATTAGGGGTATCGAACAAATATAAAACGAGAGGCTAGCGCTCAATTTTTGCAAAAAACTGGCCTCGTCTGTTCAGCATAAAGCGACTGACTTTCTACGAACAGAAATTTCTCTAACACTGATGATGTAGACAGATTTCTCCATAATTCGACCCTTCCTACACAACCTCTAAATCTTAGTGCTTGCTTTTCGGTCTTGACCCTCAAGAGCCGCTAGGGACATACTTCCCATTATGAAAGTCCGTATAAGTGTTTGTTCCTTAGTAAAGTGCTGGTGGCTAAGCTTGCCAGCGGAGAGGGTACAGCGCGCGTAATCTGACCAAAAGAGTCTAGTTCGAAAATGCAAACCCATCTCCGCACCTTCGGATATGGGTTTTTTGTTTTGTGGCGGTTGGAGAAAAAATAGTGCAGGCACCATTTGATATCGCAGCAGATCTCGATACACCAGTATCAGCATATATAAAGCTACGAAAGTTTAATCCGCACTTTCTGCTCGAAAGCGTAGAGGGCGGAGAGCGGCTAGCGCGATATTCCTTTCTAGGATTCGGCGCCGGTCCGACCCTAGAGCTTTACGCAGACCGCCTGGTTCTCAACGGAAAAACTACGCGCCGGCCAAAAAATCGTGTTGAATGGTTAAAGGTCTTGCGCGAGACGCTTGATTCCAGCCCAGAACTTTATCCTAAAATTGAGGGATTACCCTTTTTGGAGGCCTGGTTGGGACGTATGGATATGACGTTGTTCGTTATTTCGAAAAAGTACCTGCCAGCCAAAAAGAACTAGAAGGGTTGCCGCAAGCATCATTATTGGCACCTATATCTTTGCTGGTTTTTGATCACCTAACTCGGCGTGTTGCCTTGCTTCACTCTGGCACCGAATGCGAACGCAAAGAACTGCGCAAAAAGATAATTGATGCCTTGCGCAAGGATATTAATGAGATCTCGGTCATGCCATCTATCGAAAAAAAGCCTAACTTTTCCAAAGCTGTTGCTAGTCTGGACAAACAAGCCTTTATGTCAGAAGTCGATCGTTGCAAGACCCATATAACAGCAGGCGATATTTACCAGATTGTCTTGTCAGTGCGATTCTCAGGAAAAACAAATTTACAGCCCTTTCAATGCTACCGGGCAATGAGGCTCCTGAACCCATCCCCCTACATGTTTTTCTTTGAGTTTGGTGATCTTAAAGTTTCCGGTTCCTCTCCTGAGGCATTGGTCCGTTTAGAAAACCGGGAAGCCTCACTAAGACCGATTGCCGGGACACGACCAAGAGGAGAAACCGCAGAACTAGACGCTGCATTAGAGGCCGAGTTACTGGCAGATCCGAAAGAAAATGCCGAACACGTCATGCTTGTCGATTTGGCCAGGAACGATCTTGGTAGAGTTGCACAGGCCGGTACCGTCACAGTAGACCCCTATCTAAAGATCGAACGATATAGTCATGTCATGCATATTGTGAGCGGAGTGCACGGCGTCCTGGAAGAAAATTATGATGCTTTAGATCTTTTCGCTGCCACCTTTCCTGCGGGAACACTGGTAGGTGCTCCAAAAGTTAGAGCTATGGAATTGATTGCTGAGATGGAACCCATTAGTCGGGGGCTCTATGGAGGCACCATGGGATATATAGCAAAAAACGGCAATATGGACCAAGCCATAACCATAAGAACGATGGTATTCAATGGTGATGAATATAGCTTTCAAGCCGGTGCAGGGATAGTTGCTGATAGTAACCCGGAACACGAATATCAAGAGGTGCTTGCCAAGAGCGCCATTCTGCGCCGTGCGCTTGAGATTGCGAAGGAAGGCATATGAACGTAAGGCTTCTCTTAATTGATAACTATGACTCCTTCACCTACAACCTCGTACAGGCTTTTTTGATGTTAGATGCCAGTGTGATCGTGCACCGTAACGATGCCATCGATGTAGCATCTGCAGCTCGCATCTCTCCGACTCATTTAGTTATCTCTCCGGGGCCTGGTCGCCCATCTGATGCAGGGGTGTCCCTCGAGATGATTGAGTATTTTTCTGACAAAACACCAGTACTCGGAGTCTGTCTAGGACACCAATGCATTGTTGAATATTTCGGTGGTTCGATCATTGCAGCACAATCTTTAATGCATGGTAAAACATCTCGAATTAAACACGACGGCAAAACGGTCTATCAATCTCTCCCTAATCCCTTTGAAGTCGGCCGTTATCATTCTCTTGCAGCAAAGCGAGATGAAATTCCACAAAATCTGACGGTGACTGCAAAAACAGAAGAGGGTGAAGTCATGGGAGTACGCCATAATACATTGCCGGTTGAAGGCGTACAGTTTCACCCTGAGAGTGTGCTGACCCCCGATGGAGCACAAGTACTTGAGAACTTTCTCTACCCTGAACGAAACACCTAAATTAGCATCTGGAGGATGGCAATGAGCTCACAGGCTGCCAACTTGCTTGAAAAGGTCATGGCAAAAAACGATCTCACCGAAGAGGAATCAGTTTTCATATTGCATGGACTGGCCTCAGGGGATTTACCGCCTGCACTTGCTGGCGGTTTGCTCGTTGCACTCCACTCAAAAGGAGAAGCTACGGCCGAAATCCGTGGGTTTGCAAATGCAATGCGTGAGCTTGCCATCAAGCCACCTTTACCAGACGGAGAACCCTACGTAGACATAGTTGGCACAGGAGGCGATGGTTCTGGCAGTTTAAATCTATCCACTGGTAGCGCGCTACTTGCTGCTGTTTGCGGCGCAAAAGTCTTGAAACACGGCAACCGATCGGTCTCTAGTCGCTCTGGTAGCGCCGATGTATTAAAGGCGCTCGGACTACCTGTGCCTATGAGTGAACAACAAGTTGTAGCTTGTTTAGATCAACTAGGCTTCACTTTTCTATTTGCGCCTAGTTACCACCCCGCCATGAAAGCTATTGCTCCTGTACGCCAAGATCTTGGCGTAAGAACGATGTTTAATATTCTTGGCCCCTTGGTAAATCCAGCGCGTCCTCCCTTTCATGTAATTGGTGCTTACAGTGAGCCGATGGCAGAGTTAATGGCGAATACATTATCCGGGTTGGATGCAAAACGAAGTTTTGTTGTACACGGCGCCCCTGGGTGGGACGAGCCTACTCCGGCGGGACCTTTCCTGTGCTTCGACGTTCGTCCCGGCTCCGTAACAAAAACTGTTAGAGATCCCGCAGACTATGGCCTAGCCCGTTGCACAGCAACGGATCTAGAAGGCGGATCCCCAGAAGAAAATGCGAAACGCTTGCGCAATGCATTATGCAATGGCGACAGCATTGCTCATCGAGAAGCATTGATTCTTGGTGCTGCCTTAGCCTTAGAAGTAACCGGTGCCGTCTCAAATCCAGAAAGTGGAGTCTATCTCGCACGCGGCGCCCTTAACGATGGACGTGGTGCAAAATTCATTGAACAACTGGAATCCTTTAGTGGCAGATCGGCCTAATGAAACGCAGCACTTTTGACAAAGTCAGCAAAGGATCTTTTTTGGAGAGGATGGCGCAAGCTAGCCGTCTTCGTGCAAAAGAGGCACGGGCCCAAGAAACGGAGGAGGCCCTCCTTAAGCGCGCCTTTGCAATGCCTACTCCGCCTCCACTGAAGTTAAGTGCTTTCAACGTTATAGCTGAATTGAAGCGACGATCACCGGCCATGGGCGATCTTGTGGATAGCGGATTCACACGCGACTCACAACTTAATGCCTATGCCAAAGGTGGTGCTGCTGCTATCTCCATCTTGACAGAACCCGATGAATTCAAAGGCTCTTTGAAAGATCTTCAGGATGCATCAGCCTCACTGTTTGACCGGGGAATTCCTACGATGCGAAAGGACTTTCTTACCGACCCCTATCAGGTACTAGAGGCTCGTGCTGCTGGCGCTAGCGGTATTCTTGCAATTGTTGCACCATTAAGTGACTCGGAAGTGAATTCGCTATTAAATTGTGCTGACGAACTTGGGCTTTTTGTGCTTTTAGAATGTTTCGATACAAAAGACCTAGAGCGCACATCAGCCATGAATATAAGCGACCATTTCACTGTCCCTGTACTCTGCGGCATAAATTGCCGAAATCTCAAAACTCTAAAAATTGACTTTGACCGTTTTCGGCAGCTCGCACCACACTTGCCACCTAACCTACCCTCAGTAGCCGAAAGCGGCATTACCTCTCCAGAGGAAATAAAGACTGTTGCAAAACTAGGATATGAAACCGTTCTAATTGGATCGGCACTTATGCTTGCCGAAGATACTGCCGGTAGATTAGCGTCCCTGAAGCAAGCGGGTCTAGATGAACTCGGTAGTGCTGTATGTTCATAAAAATCTGTGGTCTAAGCACAGAAAAAGATGTACAGACTGCAATAGATGCAGGTGCAGATGCCTTGGGTTTCGTCTTTACCAACTCGCCGAGACGGGTCAGCCCTAATCATGCACGCTCCTTATGTAAAAATGCTGGAGACCACATCATTCGAGTCGCAGTGATGCGTCACCCAACGCCGAAGGAATGGAACGAGGTGAAATCTGTATTTGCCCCTGACTGGCTTCAAACGGACCATGAAGATTTCAAGTCGCTGGAACTTGAAGACTGCATGCCATTACCGGTATTTCGGACAGGATACGTGTTCGAGAAAAACAAATTTCCACAACGCATGCTCTTCGAAGGCACAGACAGCGGTGCCGGTGAGAAAGCCAACTGGAAAGAAGCTACGCTCACTGCCACTAGTACCCAGTTGATCCTTGCGGGCGGGCTTACTGCTAAAAACGTAATGATAGCAATCCAGACGGTACGCCCATGGGGAGTTGATGTATCCAGTGGCGTCGAAGTTAGCCGTGGAACCAAAGACCCATCTAAAATTCAAGAGTTTATCGCCCAGGTCCGGGCGACGGAGCAATGATGATACAACCAAACGAAGAGATAAATGAGAAGGCACTGTTTAAAGAGCTTCTTGACGGCAAGCTACCTGATGCTTCTGGTCGTTTTGGTCCTTTTGGAGGACGCTATGTTCCTGAAACCTTAATGCCAGCGATTGAGCGTCTCACAGAAGGTGTTTACCGACTACTTCCTGACGAGACATTCAGACGCAAACTGACAGACCAATTGGAAGGGTGGGTAGGCAGGCCAACTGCATTAACTCATGCTCCTAGACTCTCTGAATCTTGGGGGGCCGATGTTTGGTTTAAACGTGAAGATCTTGCTCATACCGGTGCCCACAAAATTAACAACGCAATCGGGCAGGCTTTGCTCGCTCAGGAGCTCGGTGCAACAAGAATCGTTGCCGAAACAGGCGCGGGGCAACACGGAGTTGCCACAGCAGCAGCGTGTGCACGAGTAGGACTGCCATGTGTGGTCTACATGGGGGAGCTCGATATACAAAGACAAGCACCAAATGTTGATCGTATGAGACGCCTGGGTGCTAATGTGGTATCAGTTACTTCTGGCGACCGCACTCTGCGTGCTGCCATCGACGAAGCAATAAGGGATTGGGTTTCTGATCCAGTGGATACCTATTATCTTCTGGGCTCTGCTGTTGGACCTCACCCATACCCATTCTTGGTTCGAGAGCTGCAAGCAGTTATTGGCCGTGAGGCCAGGTCTCAGCTCGAAACACGCGGGGGTCTTCCTGATGCAGTTTTTGCATGTGTTGGAGGGGGGTCCAACGCTATTGGTCTCTTTCATGGATTTCTGGCAGAGGACAGTGTGCGTCTAATCGGCGTAGAAGCAGGAGGTCGTGGTGACGCCCTCGGTGATCACTCCGCTACCCTGAGTTCAGGGCGTCCAGGTGTGCTCCACGGTGCATGCAGCCTTTTGTTGTATGACGATGACGGCCAAATCCAAGAAACGCATTCTGTTTCAGCGGGACTAGACTATCCCGGGGTTGGCCCTGAACATGCCTTATTAAAACTGGTGGGCAGAGTTACATACGTCACTGCCAACGATTCGGAGGCTTTGGATGCGTTACAAGAATGCTGTGAATTAGAGGGAATTTTACCTGCGCTGGAAACAGCGCACGCTATTGCAGGGGCACGGCGCTGGGCTGCTACAAACCAAGGTGCGCGAATCCTTATTGGTCTTTCCGGTCGAGGAGACAAGGATATGCCCATCCTAAGTCAGTACCCCATCAAAACGCATAGCGCAAAGGGGGCTGAAAATGCTGCCGCGTGAAGCCATCAAGAGGGCTGTACAAAACACTGAAAGGTCAACGCTCGTTGCTTTCCTAACGGCCGGTTATCCAGAACCTAAAAACTTCCTTAACGTTCTTGATGATGTATCAGAAGCAGCTGATGCGGTTGAAATAGGAGTCCCTTTCTCTGATCCAATGGCAGATGGGGTGACTATTCAGCGGTCTAGCCAAGCGGCGATTGAGCATGGAGTAAGCCTGAGTTGGATACTTAATCAACTTAGCAATAGGAGCACACAAAACAACACACCAATACTTCTAATGAGCTATCTCAACCCACTGCTTGCTTTTGGGTTCGACGAACTAGCATCCCGTGCTCTACAGGTTGGAGTAAGCGGCTTCATTGTTCCAGATCTCCCGTATGAAGAAAGTGAGCCACTGAAAACATCTCTGGATAGCGTGGGAATTGCTCTCGTGCAACTGGTTACACCAGCCACACCACCTGCTCGACTTAGGAAAGTTTGCGAGGCCAGTGAAGGTTTCGTATACGCAGTCACGCGGACAGGCATTACAGGAACTGAAACACAGCTCCCCACGGATTTAGCCGCTTATCTTGCGGCCGTCAAAGAAGCCTCAAAGGTGCCTGTGTGCGCTGGGTTTGGAGTTAGAACGCGCGAGCAGGTCAAAGTGATTTCAGAGCATGCTGATGGCGTTATTGTTGGTTCTGCACTGGTAGAAGCTCTTGGGAGAGGAGAGAGTCCAGGAGAATTTCTTCGAGGGCTACGTCCGTGAAATCAGCCAATCAATGATGAAAAGATTGTTAAGTTTTGAGTCTTTAGCTCAAGTTGGGCATCTGAAAAACATCCTTGAACAGTCGGGGATCAACTGTTTAATAAAGAATGAACAGCTCTCTGGAGGCTTAGGTGAAATTCCTTTTCTAGACTGCTTACCAGAGCTTTGGGTCATTAGAGATCAGGATTTTTCACGCGCTGAAGCTCTTCTAAAAATCACTCTTACTCTCGATATTGAGGGGAAAAACTGGCAATGCATTAGCTGCGGAGAAAGCAATGAGAGTCATTTTTCTGCCTGTTGGAAATGCAGCTCGCCTGATTCTCTAGATGATTAATAACTACGGCCCCAAAGCTTGGATAAAAACATTATGACCACTCCCCTGACCACCGCCTGCGTCTTAATCATCGGCAATGAAATACTATCCGGAAAAACACAGGATACTAATCTACAATTTCTAGGTGGCGAGCTCGCCCAAAGAGGAGTTGTCCTCAAAGAGGCGCGCGTATTAGCAGACGAAAAAGTCGAAATCATTAAATCATTAAATGAATGTCGAGCCCGATACAATTACGTGATCACAACTGGTGGCATTGGTCCTACGCATGATGACATTACGGCTGAGTGTGTAGCCACAGCCTTTGACCGAAAACTGCTACTTAATGACGAGGCCGTATCCCGCCTGAGTCAGAGCGGCCGTGAGCTTAATGCAGCAAGACTTAAAATGGCTCATGTTCCCGAAGGGGCCGAGCTTATTGATAATCCAGTCAGCAATGCCCCTGGCTTTCGGTTAGAAAATGTATTTGTGCTAGCAGGCATTCCAGCCGTAGCACGAGCCATGTTCATTACATTTGCAGACAGCCTAGAAACCGGCGTAACAATAATTTCTAGAAATCTAGATGTATATGTGTCCGAAGGCGATCTCGCAGCACCACTGGGTGATATTGCGCGTCGATACCCGAAGGTTGAAATAGGCAGTTATCCATTCTCCCGAAACGGGCGCTATGGCGCCAATTTGGTTGTACGCTCCATGGATTCATCAGTCGTTGATGAGGTATTCGATAAAATAGTATCCGCTATGCAACCCTTAGCTAGTGATCCAATCATGGATAAATCAAAGTAAGGCAACTATTTACTATTGAAATGGCTAGCAAGAACAGTCCAAACTAGACCGATTCCAACCAAGCACCATGCCGGCCAAGCTGGCATTACTTCAGTGCCCACCCATAAAACACCAACTGCCGTTAAAACCGCACCGGAAAGGGCCCCACCTCGCCCAATAAATACGCTCCACTGAGATTTTTTCTTCTTATCATGTTGCTGCGGTTTGTCATCGCGAGCTTCGTCTAGGATTCGTTTAATGATCTTATGAATGGCGTCTGGTAAACGAACGAGATCCTCGCTGATTTGGGGCCAGCTTTGAATAAACCGTTTCACATGAGCTCGCGGATCCGTACGTTGCTTCATCCATTCCTGAAGAACAGGTTGAGCGGTCGACCAAAGGTCAAGGTCAGGGTAGAGCTCGCGGCCAAGTCCCTCAACATTCAAAAGTGTTTTTTGAAGCAGCACCAATTGTGGCTGAACCTCCATATCAAACTTCCGAGCCGTTTCAAACAGCCTTAACAGTACGAGACCGAAGGAAATATCTTTCAACGGCTTGTTGAAAATAGGCTCGCATACAGCACGGATTGATGCCTCTAACTCTGCTACATGAGTGTTTGAGGGCACCCAGCCAGAATCCACATGTAACTGAGCGACTCGATGATAGTCTCGCTTAAAAAAAGCAAGAAAATTACCGGCCAAATAGTGTTGGTTACGAGGACTCAGGCTGCCTACAATGCCAAAATCAATAGCCACATAACGGGGATCTTCCGGAGTAGTTATATCTACAAAAATATTCCCTGGATGCATATCTGCATGAAAAAAATTATGCTGAAAAACCTGCGTAAAAAAAATCACCACACCATTCTCAGCAAGTCGTTTTATGTTTGTACCAGCGTCTTGTAAAGCTTTAATGTCACTAATCGGCACGCCTTTGACACGCTCCATAGTTAGAATATTCTTTCGGCAATAGTCCCAATATATCTCGGGCACATAGAGCATTCCTGAACCTTCAAAGTTTCGTTTAAGTTGGGTCGCATTAGCAGCTTCTCGAAGCAAATCAAGCTCCTTAAGAAGAGTTTTTTCAAATTCTCTAATGACCTCTACCGGCCGCAATCGATATCCATCTGACCAATAGCGTTCTGCAAGCTTAGCAATTGCATAAAGAACTTTAAGATCACTCTCAATAGATAATCTGGCATTTGGCCTTAGAATTTTGACGACGACAGACTCGCCCGTATGGAGAGTTGCGCTATGCACTTGTGCAATAGAAGCAGCAGCTAGTGGCGTTTGTTCAAAATCGGCAAATATTTCTTCTGCATTTTTCCCAAATGCGGACGATATAATATTTAATGCTTCTGCAGAAGCAAATGGAGGCACCTGATCTTGAAGCTTTGCAAGTTCATCTGCTATATCAACTGGGAGTAAATCGCGTCGCGTCGAAACTGCCTGACCAAACTTTACAAAGATAGGCCCCAACTCCTCAAGAGCTAGTCGTATTCTGACTCCAAGCGGCTCTCGAGATAACCTCCGTGGAATCAAACGATATACCCAACTGATGGAACGAAATAGATGCGTTTCCCTGACGACGTCTTCGAGACCGTAACGAAACAGCGTTTTTTGGATCGCTAATAACCGCAGGATTAGTCTGATTCGCCCCATTGTGTCCCGCCGTTTTTCTGCGCTAAAAGTCTATCTATTCTTTGTGCTGCCCTATCGGTATCTTCACGCAAGACTTCAACTTCACGGTTGAATCTCTCAACTTCAAGCCTCGGGGGTAACTGGCTAGATTCCTCCTGCATAAACTCAGATGTATTCATTACAACCGAATCGAGAGCGCGATTACCCCATGCTGTCAATCGACGCGCCGCTTTGGATATCTCGTACGCTAAAACATCTCCAACTACGTGTGAGATCTCTTCCTCAATCTCCGGGCGCGCGAGACGGAGCAGCTCTGAAAATCCCTCAATGGTTTCCGTATCACCATAAATAGTAGCGCCTGATGCTCTTAGGTCATCTGCCGTTGAAGCACGAAGTAATCGTAGAAACGTTAGTGGCGTTCCAGAAATTGTAGCCGTCGTTTTTTCTTCATCATTTCGGCTAATTCCATGTATTCTGAGATGCGCCTCTTCTGCTTTAAGGCATACTTTAAGATTCATATCTTTAACATCTACTAACAACGTACGATCAGCTAATGCGCGAAGTTGGCTTTGGGCAGTAGAAGACTCATTGATATGATGGTTCAACAAGTTTTCCATAACTGCCGTAGCTCCGTTAGTGATCATTAGAGTTACAGTTTAAAGCCAAGATGTAGTGCAACTATCCCCGCAGATAAATTGTGATATTCACAACGCTCGAAGCCTTCATTAATCATTAGTTTCTTTAATGCATCCTGATCAGGATGCATCCTTATAGATTCAGCTAAATAACGATAGCTATCAGAATCATTCGTAATAAGCCCACCAAGCCTCGGTAAAACCTGAAAACTGTAAATATCATAAATCGAATTCAAAAGACTTAACTTTGGCTTCGAGAACTCAAGAACTAATAATCTTCCACCCGGTTTTAATACACGATACATGTCTGCGAGAGCCGCTGGCTTATTCGTTACATTACGCAAACCAAAACCTATAGTGACACAGTCAAATTGACGACTCCCAAAAGGAAGTTTTTCGGCATCAGCTTGTGCATAGGAAATGTTTCCGGAAAAACCAGCGTCAGTAAGGAAATCGCGGCCCTTATGTAGCATGTTTGAATTAATATCTGTCACTACAACAAGACCATTGGGTCCAACCTGGCGTGCCATACCCTTACTAAGATCACCGCTACCTGCAGCAACATCCAGTGCAAAACCACCAGGCCGCAGAGCAGTCTTTGAGAGCGCAAATCTTTTCCATATCCGATGCATGCCAAATGACATGAGGTCATTCATCAAATTATATCTATCTGCTACCGAATCAAATACAGCACCCACACGAAGTGTCTTGCCTTCCAAGGGAACGCGCTCGAAACCAAAATCTGTGAACTCTTCAGTGTTTTTCTGGTTCTCTGGCATTCATGTCCACCGTTCTATGATGACCGTCTTTCTTAAGGCGCTCGAGATACTGTTTCCAATTAGCTTCATAGTGTGCGCCAAGCTTATAAAGTATTGGCCACGTATAAAGACCAGTATCATGTCCGTCATCGAAAATCAGTCGAACTGCGTAGCGACCAATCGCTTCAATTCTCTCAATATTGACGCTCTCCTTATCAACAACCAATATTGGCTCATCTGCACCATGCCCCTGCACCTCAGCCGAGGGTGAGTTAACCCTTAAGTATTCCGCAGCAAGACTAAACAAGGCGCCATCGGAAAATTGCACTAGCAATCGGCGAGACCGTTTTTGCAGCTTTATATCCGTAGGATACGCGTCTGTTTGCAGATCATGAGTACTCATAAAATATACCGGGTAAGATCCTCGTCTTGAACAAGCTCTCCAAGATGCTGATTAACGTAGTCAGCATCAACGTTAATTGCATGATCGCCTTTGTCCGCAGCTTCAAATGAAATTGATTCCAATAACCTCTCCATTACCGTGTGCAATCGCCTTGCACCAATATCTTGGGTACTTTCATTAACATGAAACGCTACTTCAGCAATTCGTTTTATACCTGTTGAATCGAACTGGAGGTCAACACGTTCGGTCGCCATTAAAGCAGTGTACTGTTCCGTTAATGACGCATCTGGTTCTGTTAGGATTCGAATGAAATCATCAGCTCCAAGAGCTAATAGTTCCACTCGTATTGGGAATCGCCCCTGCAGTTCTGGGATTAGATCTGATGGCTTTGCAACGTTGAATGCACCAGAAGCTATAAACAATATGTGGTCCGTGCGGATCATCCCGTAACGCGTGCTAACTGTGCATCCCTCAACAAGTGGCAAGAGATCTCGCTGTACTCCCTCTCTAGAAACATCGACACCTAGAGTCTCAGATCGTCGCGCCACCTTATCTATCTCGTCAATGAAAACGATCCCATTCTGCTCCACCGCGGTCAACGCCTGTAGTTTAATGTCCTCCTCATTAACCATCTTTCCTGCTTCTTCATCAACTAATAATTTCAATGCGTCCTGAACTCGAAGTTTGCGCGTATTAACACGTCCGCTGGACATGTTTTGAAACATTCCCTGTAACTGGTTCGTCATCTCTTCCATGCCAGGTGGGGCCATAATTTCCACCCCGACTCCTGCTGCCTGCACATCTATTTCAATCTCTCGATCGTCTAAATCGCCCTCCCGCAGTTTTTTTCTAAACCGCTGTCGAGTTTCATTTTCATCCTCAGAGCTAGTTCCTGGCAATAGTGCGTCGAGCGCTCTATCCTCCGCCGAATCCTTGGCACGGTGGCTAACCTTAGCCAGCTCATCCTCTCGAACCATTTTTACTGCCATATCGGCAAGATCACGAACTATCGAATCAACCTCACGCCCTACGTAACCGACTTCTGTGAATTTAGTTGCCTCTACTTTTATGAAAGGTGCGCCTGCAAGCCTAGCAAGTCGCCGAGCAATTTCTGTTTTTCCAACCCCAGTTGGGCCAATCATTAGAATGTTTTTCGGCGTAATCTCACTACCAAGAGGCTCTGCAACCTGAGCTCTCCGCCATCTATTTCGCAACGCGATCGCGACAGCGCGCTTGGCATCATTTTGACCAACAATATGTTTGTCCAGTTCTTGAACAATTTCTCTAGGCGTCATAGACATTTCAGTGGACTCTCAAAAGTAACGGTGTGATATAAAACTGGGCGGAAACGCTGCCTTCAACTAACCGAATTCGTTAAAGCTCTTCTATGGTGATTTTATTATTAGTGTATATACAGATATCCGCAGCGATGGCTAGCGATTTTTCTACAATACTACGAGCATCGAGCTCTGTGGTATCCAGAAGGGCACGTGCCGCTGCTTGGCAGTATGCACCTCCAGAGCCTATCGCCAAAAGCTCACTCTCCGGTTCAATGACATCACCAGTACCGGAAATAAGTAACGATTGCTTTTGGTCTGCGACTACAAGTAATGCCTCAAGACGACGAAGCATACGATCTGTTCTCCAGTCTTTCGCGAGTTCAATTGCAGCGCGGGTTAGGTTCCCGTATTGATCTAACTTTTTCTCAAAATACTCAAACAAAGTGAAGGCATCAGCGGTTCCTCCTGCAAAGCCTGCTAGCACCTTTCCATCATGAAGCCGACGAACCTTTCGGGCGTTACCCTTCATAACCTTGTCGCCCATAGTTACCTGACCATCACCACCCATGGCAACAAGACCCCCATGTCGAACACAAATGATAGTTGTACCGTGAAAATTTTCCATATCATTACTCAGGCGAAATCAAAAAAGCCCTATAAGTTATTAATCTCAAGTTCAGTTGCCAAAAATTCACCTTCAGGAGCGACGAGCCCGCGGATGGGCTTTGTCATATATTTGGGCTAGATGCTGAAAGTCAAGGTGAGTATATACTTGAGTAGTAGAGATACTCGCATGTCCTAAAAGCTCTTGCACTGCTCGTAAATCACCGCTTGACTCCAACATGTGGGTAGCGAATGAGTGCCTTAGCATATGCGGATGAACAGAGGTCGGCGCTCCCTGTCGAAGTCCCCAATGCTTTAATCGCGCCTGAACAGTCCGACAGGCTATTCGAGTTCCACGCTGAGTTACAAACATTGCTGTTTCTTCTTTTCTCGTCATCGTCTCTCTAATAAGCATCCAAACTTTTAGCGCCTCCAGAGCATGCCGTCCCACAGGAACCACGCGTGTTTTATTACCCTTACCAGTCACACGGACAGTACCATCCTGAAAATCAATATCTCCCAAATCTATCCCAACGAGTTCGGCAAGCCTTAACCCAGATGAATAAAACAATTCTAGGATCGCTCTATCCCTCGTGCTTAAGGCATCTTCAGCACTTATCTTCAGCAAGCTTGCTACCTCATCAGCATCTAGAGTTGCCGGTAATCGCCTGGATGGCTTTGGCGCCTGAATACTTATAGCAGGGTTTGCTGAAACAACTCCGGTACGCATCAAATAGCTAAAAAAGCATCGAATTGCGGATAAACAACGCGCCACACTCCTTGGACTAGCACCTTTACGATGATAGTCGGATGCGAACCTGCGAATGAAATAGGAGTCTAATGACTCAATATTCACGGGGTTTTTATTACGAAAATTTATCAATGCATTTAGATCGCGTCGATAAGCAATCACTGTATGAGCTGAAAGTCTCCGCTCCTTTTCCAGGTGCTGAATGAAACTTTCGATTCTTGTATCAAGATCCTGCGACATCGGTTCCGCTCGTCGCTTCTATAGCCACATCACTCAACAAAGCCGCTGCCACCAGTTCTCCTAACTGACCTAGAAAATCCATACCCTCTCCAGGATTGAAGTGGTCAGAATCTGTACTGCCGATAATGAGAAAGCCAAGCTTTTCAGACCCCCCCAAAGGGATCAATGCGGCTGAGTTAATCTCAGATGCATCATCCTCAAAAGCGAATATTTTTTGGTCCTCTTGAAGCTGCCCGCATCGGGGCCGGTTAGTCTGCAAGAAACTTGCGAAGACCAACAAAGCCTTATCGTCATGATCAATTATTTTAGTGAATCCACTATTCGATAAAAAATGGTGAGCGTCTGATGAAAATATTATCAAAGCAGCATGGTCAGCTAAGAAATTCTTTTTTAAACTCACTTCAAGAAGTTTTATTCGCTCCATGCTGCTCTTTGACTTAATTAGAGTCACGGCAAGTTGATGAATTTTTTCTAGCACAACATGATTATCTTTAGCGACTGCAACAATTTCCTTGAGCTGGCGCCTAAGTTTGCTATTACCCTGACGTAGCACGTCGACTTGTCGCTCCACAAGCGACACCGTATTGCTACCAGAATGGTGGGACAATTTCAGATCCATGAGCAGACCCGGGCGCTCCTCGAAAAACCCTGGGTGGCTGTTCAAATATTTCGCTACATCCTCTTCTGACAACGTATGTGTGTCGGTATCCTGGCTATTCTGTTGGCTCATAGGTCTATATGCCCCTCGAATACTCTAGTTGCTGGTCCCGATAGCCATAGTGGATGCCCCGGCCCCAACCATTCGACTCGCAGAATGCCACCCGTCAGCTCCACTTGAACATCTGCGCCTAAAAGGCCCCATCTCCTGCCAACAGCTACCGCAGCAGCAGCGCCCGTGCCACATGCTCTGGTCTCCCCAACACCACGTTCAAAAACCCGCAATCTCAAACGCTGAGAGCTTAATAATTCGACGAAGCCAACATTAACCCCCTGCGGAAAAACAGAATGGGACTGTAATTCCGGCCCCAGTATACCGACGAGTGCTGTTTCAACCGAATCAACCTGAATTACCGCATGGGGATTTCCCATGGATACTGCGCCGAGCTCGACAGTTCTATTGACTAATTCCAACACATAACGATCAGACTCGGCTTCCATAAGACACGGCAACGAGCTAGGCATGAAATTTGGTTCTCCGAGGTTGATTGCCACCGTATCGTCAGGCTGCAATTTAGCCTCTACCAAACCAGCCATACTTTCTAGAGTTACTGTATCCCTCTCTAATTCGGTGAAGAGATGCCTAGCTATGCATCGCGCACCGTTACCGCACTGTTCAACTTCTGAACCATCTGAATTGAATATTCGATAATAAGCGGCAACCCCCGATTGAACCGGCGTTTGCAAAACTAATAACTGGTCAAAACCGACCCCTGTGTTTCTATCTGCCCAACCGCGCACGATATCCCCGCTTGGCAAATCCATATCATCTGGCCAACGAACGACCATAAAATCGTTGCCGAGACCGTGCATTTTTGTAAATTTAAGTTCCATAGTGCTGGTAATGACCTGCTTTGGCGGTTAACTTGCGCTTGAGGATTATAGTGGATTCAATCGTTACTAAACCTAAAACTAAGTTTGAAGATCTCAGAGCCTTCCTATTGGAGCTAGAGGCTCGCGGGGCACTGCGTCGCATATCAGCACCTGTCTCGCCCCATCTTGAAATGACGGAAATATCCCAAAGAACCCTCGAACGTAATGGGCCAGCGCTATTATTCACGAACCCTGAAAATTCAGATATCCCAGTATTAACAAATCTCTTTGGCACACAGGAGCGTATTGCTGCAGCACTTGGGTCTAACTCAACGGCTGTATTTAAGGAGCTCGGCCAGCTACTCGCCTCTCTAAAAGCGCCAGAACCGCCGCGAGGGCTTCGCGAAGCCTGGCAGAAACTGCCGCTGATCAAAGAAATTCTCAATATGGCTCCTCGCATCAACAAGCAAGGACCCTGTCAAGAGATCATCATTGAGCCTGACGATGTCGATCTCAGCAAATGGCCTATACAAACCTGCTGGCCAGATGATGCTGGGCCATTAATTACATGGGGCCTTACCACGACACGAGGTCCAGACGGCGGATTGACCGCTTCTCGACAGAATCTTGGCGTGTATAGACAGCAAGTCATAGGCCGAAACAGGATTATCATGCGCTGGCTTGCGCATCGCGGCGGAGCTACTGATTTCGAAGCCTGGCGCAAATCAACTCCACAGGAACCGTTTCCAGTCGCCGTCAGCATAGGCGCGGACCCGGCCACTATATTGGCTGCCGTAACTCCAATACCAGACTCTCTCTCCGAATACTCATTCGCTGGACTCTTGCGGGGATCTCGCACTCAGCTAACGCGCTGCCTTGGTTCAAATCTAAACGTGCCGGCCAACGCTGAAATAACGCTCGAAGGGGTTATCGTTCCGGGGGACACCGCTGATGAAGGGCCCTTCGGGGACCATACGGGCTATTACAATGAGATTAGCCAGTTCCCCGTCATGACTGTCGAGCGAATAACCCATCGACGTGACCCGATATATCACAGTACCTACACTGGACGGCCGCCTGACGAACCCGCAATACTCGGGCTAGCGATGAATGATATGTTTGTCCCTATCCTCCAAACACAGTTTCCAGAAATCATCGATTTCTTTCTGCCAAGTGAGGCCTGTTCCTATCGGATTGCCGTCGTGAGCATTCGAAAACAATATCCCGGTCATGCACGTAGAATTATGTTCGGCATATGGTCGTATCTACGTCAACTCCTCTACACAAAAATGATCATCGTTGTGGACGAGGACATAGACGTTCGAAACTGGGCTGATGTTATATGGGCCCTCAGCACACGAATGGACCCAGCTCGAGACACACAGCTCTCCGAATCCACGCCAATAGATTATCTTGACTTTGCCTCCCCTGTTGCCGGTCTAGGTTCAAAAATAGGGTTCGACGCCACTAACAAGTGGACTGGTGAGACCAACCGAAACTGGGGAACACCAATCAACATGAGCCCAGAGATTGTGGCTCGAGTCGACAATCTCTGGAGTGAACTAGGCATCAAGTAATAGTCATGCAAGTAGAATGGACTTTTATAATAATGCTAGCTATTTTGTAGGCTCTTAAACACCAAGTATTGGATCCATTTCTATGGAAAATAAATGCGGCATATACTAGTAACAAATGCAAAAGGTGGTTGCGGTAAAAGCACCATCGCAACCAATCTCGCAGCCTATTACGCCTCCGAAGGTTACGCTACAACCCTAGCTGACTATGATCCCCAGGCAACAACACTTAATTGGCTGGATGAACGGCCAGAAGAGCTTGCATCTATTACTGGACTAGCTGCTTTTGATGATGGACTTCGTCATCTACCAAGAAACACTGACTATTTAATCATTGATGCTCCTGCTGGATCTACCGGCCCGAAACTCACAGCACTCGTCAAGCATGCCGAAACAATCATAGTTCCGATCCTGCCCTCACCAATTGATATTAAAGCAGGAACTAAATTTGTTAATGAACTGCTGACCAAGGGAAAAGTTGTTAACAAAAAAGCTAGGGTGGCTGTGGTAGCTAATCGCATTAAAGAAAACACTTTGATCTTCCAAGAACTTGCTGAATATCTCGATAAGCTGAAAGTCCCCTACATAGCAACGCTCAGAGAAGCCCAAAACTATATTCGCGCATATCAGCGAGGCCTAGGCATCCACGAATTGCCTTACTACCAAGCCTGGCAAGAGTGGGAACAGTGGGATGGGCTTATCAAGTGGCTGAATTCGAAACGTTCTCAATCTCGGTAACCTCTGAGGAACTGTCCGTCATGGGCGCATCCGAATCGCTGCTTAAAACCCTATCTGGGCCATCAAGCGCGGTCATCTCTTCCACAGCACTAGTCACTAAGCTTAAACCAGACCTGAATGCGAGAGCAGCATTATCCTCTTCACCGAACTGCTTAAGAAGCCTCCCATATAAGGCAAAGGCATCTGTCCTGGGTGCCATAGCCAAACTAGACTCCAGGTAGCTTCGCGCTTTACCCCAAAGCTCCAATGCCATGCAAAGTCTTGCCGCTGTAAGCAACAAGCTGGCATCCTCTGCATGCGCCTTAAGCCAATCTTCAGCATGGCGCAATTGCTTCTCCGCATCTCCGCCAGCAATTTTTCCATACGCAAGCACTAAATTGTCGTCCCATTCACCTTTCAACGCTGTTCTTACTTCTTTTTCAGCTTCTTTACTGTGCCCGCGCGCGCTAACTGCCAACGCGTAAATCACTATTACTTTTGGAATCCTGCGAAGCCGCATAGGTAGCTTTTTCCACAGATGATCTATTTCTTTATAGGTGATCTTCGATCGCGCCCAGCATGACTGAAGAGCTGATGTGCAAAGGCTATCCAGCTCTGCTGTTTTCAGTTGAGCCGAGCCCAGCCGAGGCAACAAAGCGACGAGTTTTTCCCACTCCTCTAGTGCATGGTAGACCTTGGCAAGCAGCGCAAGCGAGACAGGGTGATCTGAATCTGTTTCTTGTATGCGACTCAATGTGGCTAGTGCTTGCTCTAGCTCCTCGTGTTCAAACTGCAGCTCAGCTTGCGTTAGAAGAACGGCTGTTTCTGCCTCTGGCAGCTCCTCATAGGCCAACTTCAACCAGTTATCTCGGCGACTGCCAGAGCCTTGCAACTGGGCTGCTCGAGCGGCAAGAAGATAGCTGATAAGCGGCGCATCCGTACCTCTTAGGCTTTGTGCCAACAACCGCTCACCTTTTGACCAGTTGCCCTCAGAGACGTGAATCAGCCCACGGGTCAGCTTCTCGCCCGCACGCCGAACACGGCGCTCCACTAAAACCTCACCCAAACGACGCGGAGCATTCCAGACTGCAGCTAATACTCGAATAGCAGCATAGGTAGCTCCTAACGCTAAGACCAGGCCTGGGACTGACATCTCAATAACGTATCCCATAAAATTGACGAGCACATAGCCACGATCCTGTATCAGCAAATTCGCAACAAACGCTCCGAGGAACAGGGCCGACAGAACCCAAAGTCCAGCCCTCATTAGCCCTCCCTATCCACAAGCCTACGTAGCAATTCAAGGGAACCACTGATATCAGGGCGAAGCGGGTCAATATCTAGCCGCGCCATCTCCTGCAAAAGCAAAAGAGCGCTTTCCACTCTTCGATCTGAAACATCAAATTCTCGGTTAAGTAGCATGCTGGCCGCACTCAAACTAACCTGAAACGGCCCACCCTCTTGTCTCAACAGTGCGAGCCTAGCAAGTTCCAGTTCCAACTCTAGCTGCCTTCTGACTAACGCTTGGCCCTCATTGCTGAGCACCCTGACTGAAGGCTCCTCTCTGCGTCCGATACTGATCATCCCGTTCATTGCTTGTTTAAACATGAGCCAAATGCGACCTAAGCCTGGCTCAACATTCTCAATTAACTCTTGATCCTCGCCTAAGTTCCGAGATGCCGACGAAGCAATCGGCAGTAACTCCACGCTACCTAAAAGCCTTCCAAGGCTATAACTCAACCCCTCTTGATCCGGTAACTGAACAGCTGTCAGCGACTCCAATTCCTCCGAGATCTGTTCACGAACAACACGAAGTGATGGGGTTCCCAGATCCCCAAGCTTGGCGTCAGCTAATTCCAAAGCAGTAATAGCACCTTCCCAATTATTGCTTAGGCGTAATGCTGTATTAGCGACTGTGAGGTAATACTCTATTTCTGCACGTATCCACTCACGTCTAGCAGAATCAGAAACTCCCTGTAACGAGTTAAGACGTCGCTCTAAAGTCTGAAAACGCTCAGGAAGCTCTTCCACACGTCTATCCAGATCACGTGCAATATCACGAGCAGTTTCATTTGCATTTTGTAATCCATTGATCCTGCCCTCAAAAGACTCGAGAATCGCCTGAACATCTTGAATGGACGCTGCGGATTGAGCTTCTGTCTGGCCCAACACAGCTGAATACAGTTGGTGTTGCCACCAAAGATATCCAGTAAAAAAAACAGCTATTAATGCGAGCAACAAAGAAAACAAGGCTGTACGGTGAAAGCCCTTACTGCCCGGCCATGCTGGCTGAGCTTTAACCTGAGCAACAGCTGCTTTATCCGACTCTACAGGATCAGAATCCTTTGAGTCAGTCAGATCATTTGTGCTCTGATCATTCATAGTTTCCAAATAAAAGTTGTGCTATACCCCTTTTACCACACGTGTCGACTCTCAAGCCAAAATGATCTGTACGGAATGCTTGTTGGTAACAAACCATAACTGCTGTAGCAGTATGCTATGTAAGCAAAAAACTCGCGTAACCTTTTTCCATACCTCCATGCTCGTTGAGGGTATCATGTGTCTTTTAACAGCAGCATGATATCTCCTGCTGCTACGGTCTGTGCGCTTATACACGCAACGGTGTTTATGATGACTAACCAATCCGAGCGTCCCACGTTGGACGCAATAGCTAGACAGTTGGCCGATTCTGTGCCAGGCAACCTGAAGTCCATTGGCGAGGACGTAGAACGAAACTTTAAATCCATAACGCAATCCGCATTATCAAAAATGGACTTAGTTACCCGCGAGGAATTTGATGTTCAAACCGCTGTTTTAGCCAGAACGCGCGAGAAATTAGAGTCACTGGAAGCTCGACTAGCCGAATTAGAGGCCGACCCATCAAACTGATTACAAATGATGGCTGCGCGGCCTGAAGTAACGAAGGCTCTCTTTGAGACACTCCGTATAACCGATATAATCACAACCGTACAAAGGGAGGAGCGATTGAACAAACAAGACAAACTTTTTTACGATAGCTTCATGATCATTGTCGGTATATTTACCGGGATCATTCTGGGTATAGTTTTTACTAAAGCACTCGCACAACCAACCTATATTGGCACCACTGTCTTGGAGCTTACATCGAGTGTACAAATAGAACATACGATGCGTAACGACCTTATCAGCTCGTCTGATGCTACTTTTAGCAAGACACTTTAGACGCAATAGCCTACACGTTCGGCTGCGTCTATCAAACGGTTAATACCGAGCAATGACTAAAAAACCATACCATCTGCTTGCTATAGCGATTGCCAGCGCTACCATACACACCGCCATTGCACAGGAGCTTGAGTATTCTACTGACCTCCTAGTACAAATCCGCAATGCCTCACGCGCCATACCAGGTGACCCTCCAGTCGCCCTCAACTTTGTCAAGTTTGCGGAAAGCCATAGAACCTATTCAGTAGTTATTCAGGATGGGAGTGACGACCTGTTTATTTCAGCCCGTACCGCCTTTCAGGTTATCTATCCGAACGGCTCAATAATGATCGATACCGGCATGGATGAGACGGTTCATCGCTTCTATGGTTTTGGACGTATTGAACCGTACTGGCCTAAACGGAATGAGACGGTACAAACTGCTTTACAACAGGCCAATATGATCTTGGTCACTCACGAACACGGAGATCATGTTGCAGGGGTGCTACGTAGCCCTCATCGAGAGACTCTCGCCAGCAAAACTATTCTGACAAAAGCTCAGGTCAATACTTTAATCAATTCGCCTCAACTCCCCGAGATTCAGCTATCTGAAAACCGTGCTAAAGACTATGTTGTAGTGGACTACGATGAAGTGTTGCCTGTGGCGCCCGGAATGGTTCTTGTTAAAGCCCCTGGACACACCCCGGGTCATCAAATGGTCTACATTCGTCTCGAAAGCGAAGCAGAATACCTTCTCATCGGAGATGTAGGATGGTCCATAGAAAATGTCATAGAGATTAAGCTTCGCCCAGAAGTTACCATCAATCGAATCGGTGAGGACCCCACTGCATTAAAATTACAACTTAGATGGCTAAACGAACTGTTAAACGAAGAAATTATTATTGTTCCCTCTCACGATGACGCCCTACTTATAAAGCTCACCGACAATGGTTTCCTTGGAAACGAGCTAGCACTTAATTTAGTTGAAAACTAAGATAATAGTGGGCCTGATCGGGTTCGAATGCCCTATCTCTACACGCTGCGTTATAGGCGAACTAAGCCAACAGATCGTGTTGTCGGGATCCAGATATCGAGTTGTTCAATGCCCATGCCAGCAAAACCACACTGCATGTCAATCCGACACCTAGCGTCAAAAAAACGAACTCCAGGGTTTTACGCCCCAAACTTCCCTATCAGTCGGAACGACTAGTTACTTCAATTAAGTGATAGCCAAACTGGGTTTTTATCGGCCCTTGAACGTCATTTATGGCAGCACTGAAAACAACCGTATCGAATTCCTGCACCATTTGGCCTGGCCCAAATGAACCCAAATCACCGCCTCTTTGGCCAGATGGACAGCTAGAATGTTCTTGGGCGAGCGCAGAAAAATCTTCGCCCTCTATTATCTTGTCTTTCAGCTGCGTGCAGAATTCCTCACTATCAACGAGTATATGTCGAGCCGTTGCCTGTGCCATCTCTGCCTCCTGTACATTAAGTTATAGCCCCTACCGGGCGCGTGACGTTACACCGTGTAGAAAAATTTTGCCACGCGTATATTTACAACCGTTGCAATACACAACCTAAACACCACACCAGATACATAAGTTAACGGATGGCAAGACTACCCGAACGAACATTCGAGTATTGAAATCAAAAGAACGCTTGGACGAGTTATTTAGAATGTTAGGAGAGGTTGAAATCACCGAAAGAACAAGGGCTCATGCTGAGAAAAGGGTACAAAGAGCTAACCACTAAACTGCAACTTTAGATTCAGCGCGATTGTGTTATTTTCTTTACAGACAACCAATTTTCAATATTACCGTTTGATTCCTGATAAGCGCCTAAATATCAGGCTAAAGTTATTTGCTGGCATCTCCACAACCTCGTCTAAAGACAATCCCACGCTTTGTCCCAACTTTTCTAAACTCTCTAGATCTCGAACACCCCAATCAGAATTCTTTTGCCTCAACTGTGCATCAAAAGCTTCATTGCTCGGTGCAGTGTGCGTTCCATCACGACGATAAGGGCCATACAAAAAAAGCACCCCGACATCTGTCAAAATCTCTTCCGTACCTTTAATGAGCGCCTTCGCTGCTTCCCAGGGGGCAACGTGAAGCATATTGCTGCACAGGACCATATCTGCTTGTGCAACAGGCCAGGGGCTCGACATCACATCTAAATCCAACGGACTGGCGACATTGCCAAGCTTTTCATTCCCAATTCGAGTCTGTATAGAAACACGAAAATCAGGATTTGGATCGGAAGGCAGCCAGTCGAGATCGCCTAAAGCCTTTGCAAAATGCACAATATGCTGACCCGTGCCACTGGCTATCTCCAGCACTTTTCCAGTCGATGGAACGCACTCATTTAGAGCCGCAAGTATCGCTTCTTTGTTGCGTTCAGCGGCTGGCATATTCCAAAGACCCCCAGGCATTTTCTCACCATACGACTGTTTCATATCCAACCTTATGCAATAACTATCAAAATTTTAGTTTGAATTACTTCTTAGTACGACTAGATGCTGTGACCACCGCAGCGGCCAGCAACGCCATACCCACAGAAACGCCAATAGCAGCCCCAACAGCAGCCCCAATACCAGGTATGCCAAAGTAGCCGCCTAATCCGCCGCCAAGCACCACACCCAGGACCACGCTAGCAGGAAGGGCGACCGCGCCCCAACCCGGGAAAATCTTTTGGCATCTTGAGCCTGTCTGTTGTTCGGTCACTCTACTCACGCAGAATTCGCAAGAAACTTCTCATTTAAAGCCTGCTCTGACAACGTAGTTACTCCATTTAATTGTTTGATTGCAGCATTATCTTTAAAGACTCGAGGATTTCCTCATCAGCTGGAAAGCGCCCTTCTTGGAGCCTTGAAAAAACAAGCTCACTATTAAAAAGGACGTCAAACACTCCATTTTCACCCTCAACAAGCTTCACATCGATGGCTAGCTCTTCCTTTATTTTCGCCCCCAGACCGGTGGCAGCCAAACGATAATTTCAGCGTCTACAATATTTTATTATGACCCGCAAGATCCACCTCACCCATGCAATAGCATCCCAAGTGTCTTCAACGATAGCAGAATCATAAAAAAGGACAGTCCCGTCATTATGAGAGCCATGGTCCATCTGGCAGTTTTTGACAACCAGCATTTCATTCTATCAATCAATGTTAAGTCCGTTTTCATCTCCTGCGCGGGAGAAGAAAACACCTGACCCACTATTATCAGACAGAGCGCCCATAATAATATTACGATTGAAACGAGCGAGAACGTCTGATTTTTATCAGGCTCGCCGAAAAACAAAAAACCAAGAAATACGCAAACAGCTCCTAACGCCACACTCCAGATTACGAGCCTATTATCGTGAAGGCGACGGCCAAGAGCTCTATAGAAGTTAAGCATGATTTTTCCTCAAAACCAGTTGATTGCGCGCTGCTGAACTCTCCAAAAGCACTTCATAAAAATAGCCGTCCCGACTGAATAATTGCTCACATTAAATCTATGCCCAGCCTCTACCTTGATAATTCACTTGTACATAGATCGGGATTTTGACTATCTCTTTAAAGGCATAGTGCTTTAATCAAGGTGATAAAAATGACTCAGCCTACAACGAATTCGTTGATGTCTGCTACGTATATTGGATACCGAACACTTGTCTGTTCTTCAGCCCATTGCTCCTGCTCATCAGCTGACTTTAATTAAATATCAAGGGTGACAACTATCGTCTTAATGGCTTCGTTATAAATATCGATTATGACGTCTAGATCATTAGCTCTTGCTAAGCAAGAACCCATCTTTTTATAACGTCTGAATAAAAACCTTACCTGGCCGGCAATTAGGCAGTTTCAACTATCAATGAATATTGATGTTCTTAATATGCTCAAAGCCGATGATACGAAGCGCCTCTTGAAGCTGGATATCATCACTTGGTGAAATATCGCTACCTGGACCACGATACTGCCTCTTTGGATCCTGCGCGGCCACAATCACGTCCGGTTTAATCCCCGTACCGTTTATAGAGCCCCCGGAAGGGGTGAAATAATGTGAAGTAGTCAGCTTTAATGCTCGGCCATTTGAGAGAGGAATAACCGTCTGAACTGAGCCTTTTCCATAAGTTTGCTCTCCGACCAAACGCGCACGCTGATGATCTCTTAAGGCTGCAGCTACAATTTCAGAAGCCGAAGCAGAGCCATTATTAACTAGCACCGCGACCTCTATTCCAGAGAAAACATCACCTGGTGTTGCATATTCCTCAAAACTCGCCCCTGTCACGCGCCCACCACCGCGCACGATAAGCCCTTGCTCAAGAAAAGCATCCGCCACTTCAACGGCCGCGTCCAAAACACCGCCAGGATTATTCCGAAGATCGAGAACAACCCCCCTTAGTTTATTTCCATCGCTTAAGCCGCTAAAGGCATCTTCAAGCTCTTTGCCAGTGCTGTCTGCAAAGCCTGTAAGCCTTATGTAACCATAGCCTTCTCCGAGGTACTCGGTCTGCACTGTCTTTACCTGAATATCTGCCCTAGTTAAAGCAAAACGTAATGGTTCGTCCAGTCCTTTCCTCTTCAGCTCTAAAGTGACTGATGTTCCAGATTGTCCGCGCATTCTATTTACGGTTGCTTCAGTATTTTCTATATCTACAGGCACATCATTAACTGACACCACGATATCGCCTGACAGGATTCCTGCGCGCTGTGCTGGTGTGTCGTCTAACGGTGCAACGACTCTTACTTGACCATCCTGAAGGCTAATGTCTAGCCCAACTCCAGTATATTTTCCGGTGGCACTAATCCGAATTCCTTCATAGTCCTCAGCACTTAGGAAACGGGAATGGTTATCAAGATCTTCTAACATTCCACCTATAGCCTTTTCTATGAGCACTGAATCATCTAGCTCATACACATACTCTTCGCGGAGGCTTTCAAACACCTCACCTATAAGACTAATCTGATCCTCGAATAATGGGTCGGTGGAAAAATCAGCATGTCTGGTTCTTTCTTTTAGCAAATAACCACCAGCGGAGGCCGAAAATCCGGCCACAGCACCAAGCCCCATCATCAGAATAACTCTACCTTTCAATAACATAGATAGAACAACACCCTTGACTCTGGACCGAGGACCTTAGCACAGGAAAATGAGTCATTGAATATTCTCATACTATCTTTGTGTTGCTGGGACTAGCCACAAACGCGGATCCGTGGGAACCCCATCATGGCGAATTTCAAAATATAGCGCCTGACGCGCCTGACCACCAGAATTACCCACCTGTGCAATTGCTTCACCCGGGACCACCCAATCTCCAGATTCCTTTAAGATGGTTTCATTGTGTCCGTAAAGACTCATATAACCGTCACCATGATCAACTATCACCAGCAACCCTAGTCCTGGCAACCAATCAGCATATGCTATACGGCCATGGTATACGGCCCTTACAGGCGTTCCTGATGGGGCGCTAACAAGCACCCCATTCCATATCAGCTGACCTTCCTCACGTGCCTCACCATAGTTGTTAATAAACGTTCCCGAGACAGGCCAAAGCAAAAAGCCCTTACTACTCTCAAATCCCACATCTAAATCAACAGGAAATTCAGACAACAGCGCTCTAACTTCCTCAATAAGCTGTTTGAGTCGTTCCTCCTCTCCTCGTAACCGAGTTATATTGCTGCCTGCCTCAAATATGTCTGTCTCAATCCGAGTAATAGCTGTTTGGCGTTCTTGGCGCGCGCGTTCAAGCTCCACCAGTTCTATCTCCCGGGCGTCCTCCAAGTCAATAAGGCGTGCCAGAGCATCACGACTACTGGCGGCTAACTCCACCAAATTAGCAACCTCCGAGACAACCGTGTGGATCCGCTCTCTACGGGCCCGATTAAGATAATCGTAATAAACCATCATTCTACCCAATCGTGCTGGACTCTCCTGGTTCAGTAACAGCTTTAATTTTTCCTGTCTACCAGATAAATAGTTCATCCGTATCTGCTGCGATAAGGCATCACGCTCACCGATCAGTCGCCCTTCAACTGCCTCTATTTCATCTTCTAACACCCGAATTTGTTCATGCTGGCTCCTAAGGTCTTCCTGAATAATGCCAATCTTTTTGGCGCTAACTGAAATTTCAACCTCTACCAGTCTTAGCGTACGGTGGCTCCTGTCACGCTCAACATTCTGCTCAGCTAGGCGCTCCTCTAAAAGGTTAATCTGGCTACGCACGGCCTCCAAATTTTCTTGCTCGGAAAGTTGAGCTCCAGCAGTACATACGAAGCAACACCACAGCACCGCAAGAACTCTGGTCCCACTCAAGCGTCTATACTTATTCTTACTCATAGCGTAATACAGTCTAGCGAGTGAATTTCTGAAATGCGCGCTGTTATACTCTCGCGCCCCGGAGTTCCTGTACGGGCGGAGAAATAAATGGATCAACTGATAGAATTTGCAGATAACAATAGGCTTCTGTTTCTGGCGCTGCTAGCTTCGTGGGCTGGCGTCATGTTTTATGAAATGAAGCTCAAAGCCACAACACTTTCTCAGGTTTCCACTACAGATGCTGTACGTATTATTAATAAGGGCGCCATCATTATCGATGTCAGGCCTGATGGTGCGTACGAAGCAGGTCATATCGTCAATGCCAAAAATATTACGTTCAGTGCTATTCAATCTAACCAAAATGTAAACAAGAAAAAGAACAAGCTGCTACTGACTGTCTGTGAAAATGGCGTCAGCTCTAGTAAAGCAGCGAATCTTTTGCGTAAGGCTGGGTTCGAAAACGTATTTAGTCTAAAGGGCGGACTAAGGCAATGGCGTACAGATAATATGACGCTGATCAAATGAGCGCAGACGACTCAAGCCTTAGCCACGTTGTTATCTATTATTCTCCTCTATGTGGATATTGCGACGCAGCAATGCGCCTTCTTAACATGAAGGGCGCTGCGTTTCTCGAAATAAATGTGGCGCAAAACCCACAGCGAAGACAAGAGATGGCTACGTTAAGTGGGCGCAAAACTGTCCCCCAAATCTTCATTGGTGGGCGGTCGATCGGCGGTTACACCGAACTAAATGCATTGGAAATGACAGGGGAATTAGAATCACTACTGGCAGAAGAGTCCTAACGCTATTACGATCACGGTACAACCTATTAGATTAACGCACTACGGGGACCCTCAATCATATGACAGAAAAAAAGTCTGATAACAGCCCAAACAAACAGCTTGTTTTACAGAAAATATATATTAAAGATTTCTCTTTTGAGTCGCCTAGGGCGCCTGAAATATTCAAGGCTGATATGTCCCCACAAACTGAGCTAAATATCAGATCAAGCTCTAAAGAAGTGGGCGAAAATGCCCAAGAGGTCAGCCTTACCCTGATTGTGGAGGCCAAAGAAAACGACAAAGCATTATTTCTGGTAGAGCTCGAGCAAGCTGGTGTATTTGTTATGAAAGGCTACACGGAAGAGGAGCGACAGATGCTGGTTGGAAGTTACTGCCCTAACGCGTTGTACCCTTTTGCACGAGAGGCCATTTCCGATATGGTCACACGCGGTGGATTTCCACAATTATTGTTGCAGCCAATTAATTTCGACGCTCTTTACGCTAAAGCGCTGCAGGATCGGCCGCAAAAAAACGGCGCGCAGGACTCAGAGCCTTCCAAGGCAACGCATTAGGTAGCTGGGCAACCCTCTATTAACTCAGCCAACCGAATCGCTGTCTTAGGTTCCGGCTCTTGGGGCACGGCACTCGCCATCCACTTCGCTCGCATGGGGCGCTCAACAATGCTGTGGGGGATTGAGCAAGAAGAAATCAAAGCCATGAAATATGGTCGATGCAATGAGATCTATCTGCCAGGAGTGAAGTTTCCTGACTCTCTGCAGGTTACAACCAATATTGATGATGCATTAATGGACTCTGAAGATGTGCTGATTGTCGTCCCTAGCCACGCACTTCGAGAAACACTTGGGCGACTAAAAGCCTCCTCACAACCTATTAAACATTTATCCTGGGCAACGAAGGGTTTTGAGACGGAGACAGGATTGCTGCCACACCAGGTAGTTGAGCAGGTGATGGGTACTGATCTACCAGTGGCTGTTATTTCTGGCCCCACCTTTGCCTCCGAGGTAGCAGCAGGATTGCCTAGCGCTGTATCCGTAGCTTCAACAAGCGAAAACAATGCATATCGTCTTGCTCAAGCTATCAGTACGGATACCTTTCGTGCCTATACGGCGAAGGATATGATTGGTGTCGAGGTGGGTGGAGCCACCAAAAATGTTCTTGCGATCGGCGCAGGCATATCCGATGGGCTAGGCTTCAGAGCTAATACCCGTATAGCCATGATGACACGCGGACTAATAGAAATGACCCGGCTTGGAGTAGCATTAGGCGCCCAAAAAGATACCTTTATCGGCTTGTCCGGCATGGGAGACCTTGTTTTAACCTGTTCAGATGATCAGTCTCGAAATCGCCGTTTTGGACTTGGGCTTGCCGATGGCGCCACCATTGAGGACCTGCGAAAAACTATCGGTCAGGTTGTTGAGGGCTACTATGCGGCAAGAGCTGTTCACAAAGTGGCAAAAAAACTAGGCGTAGATATGCCGATTGTTGAGCAGATATATAAGGTCCTCTATGAACATCTAGCACCAGAAGAGGCCGTTGCTAACCTATTAAAGCGCCCCCTGACGATCGAATAACCGCATCCGGTTTAGCTCATCCCGTGAAACCCCTGTTGCCTCAAAGCTTCATAAAGAACCACAGCCGCCGCATTTCCCAAATTAAGACTGCGATTTCCGCCCCTAAGAGGGATTCTAAGAATTCGCTCAGACGGCATACTAGCTAACAAATCTTTGGGTAATCCACGTGTCTCTGGCCCAAAAAGAAAGGCATCGCCAGGCAAAAACTCTCCGTCGAAAAATGCTTTTTCTCCCTTAGTACTCAAGGCAAAAATGCGTTTCGGTTGAACCGTCTCCACGCAGGATTCTAGAGAACTATGCTCTATTACACATGCTAGCTCATGGTAATCGAGTCCTGCTCGTCGCAGTCTGCGCTCATCCATCTGAAAGCCAAGCGGGTGTACTAGATGTAACGTAGCGCCAACGTTGGCGCAAAGACGAATGATATTCCCCGTATTTGGGGGAATTTCAGGCTGGTACAAAATCAAATGAAACACTCGTATCTTCTATGGCCTTGGTTGTCCCTCTCCGACATAATAAGATTATTAAAATGCCCATATCACATACACAATGAGCGGCCCCCTTGCCCTAGAATTCTGTGGGCTAAATTTGTCCTCTCCTGTGATACTTCTATCAGGGTGTGTCGGGTTTGGTGAAGAATACACCCGAATAGAGGGTTTCTCGAACGTTGATGTTGGCGCTGTCATCTTGAAGGGAACAACGTTAGAGCCGCGTTTAGGCAATCCGGCTCATCGCGTATGGGAAACGCCTTCCGGAATGCTAAATGCTATTGGTCTTCAAAACCCTGGTGTCAAAAAAGTTATTACAGAAATTCTTCCAAGCCTAGACTTTAAAGAAACACGCTTCATAGCGAATGTTTGTGGGTCTACTATCGAGGAGTATGCGGACGTTACCCGTCATTTTGATGATTCGCCAATTGATGCAATGGAAATCAACATCTCTTGTCCAAACGTAAAAGAAGGCGGTGTCGCTTTTGGCAACTATCCAGAGATGTCCGCACGTGTTGTTAAAGCCTGCAGAAGTGTCACAAACAAACCTCTAATAACCAAGCTGTCTCCAAATCAAACAGATATTGCCGCAAATGCGAAGGCATGCATTGAGGCTGGCTCAGATGCTCTTTCTATCATCAATACCGTAATGGGCATGGCAATCGACATCGAGACGCAGCAACCCATCATCGGGAATGTACAAGGCGGTCTCTCTGGGCCGGCAATTCGCCCAATCGCCCTTTTGAAGGTTTACCAAGTCTATGATGTAGCTAAAACATACGGCATTCCCATCATAGGGCAGGGAGGTCTGGAAACAGCGCATGATGCAATCGAATTTTTGCTAGCGGGCGCCACAACGGTGGGATTAGGCACAGGGATTTTTTACGACCCACTAGCGGCACAAAAGATTAACCAGGGGATTCAGATCTATCTTGGGAAGCGGGGTCTTAGTTCCGTCTCTGACCTCGTTGGTAGACTAAATTTGAGCTAAACAGTCAATAAGTCTGGAAGCGGATAGAGCATCTAGCGCATATGCAGTTCCACCACGTCTGTATCGACCAACAGATGTTCTGGCCCAACCTGCTGGCCGTCATAAACTTCATTTCCCCAGGCGCGCGCATATTTGAGTGATCCTGCTAAGTCTTTATGAACTAAGCGCGCCACATCCAATACAGTTGAACCTCTGCGAACAGTAAAAGGTCGATCTTTTTGTGGTGGCTTTCCAGGGGTCTTAGTGTAAACACGCACGATTTTCAGCTCATCAAAAAGCAATGCTCCAATCTGTTCAAGACCCACTCCACTATCCGTTGATGTAACCAGAGATGGGAACTGGACGCCTAGCAATTCCTTTAATGCCTGCAACACTGCCGGATCAGGATCTAAATCAAATTTATTAGCAACGAGCAACGTCGGCAAATAAATACGAAATGGGTCGGGCTCATCATCGTCCTCTCCTTGAAGTTCATGTCCAGGCGGAAGCCACTGTTCTAATAAAGCAACTTTTTTCTCATTTAGGCGATCCAAGATGACCTCAACATGCTCAGTACACTCAGGATCAGCAATATCCAACACTAGCAACGCAGCATCCGCAGGCTGTAAAGCGTCGATAAACCAGCTTTCCATGTAATCCGCTGATAACGGCGGCAGGTCTATTAGTTGAAAGTTTACGTCCTGAAACTGCAGCATTCCTGGCATCGGCTCATGGGTAGTGTGCGGATATGGACCAATCTCAGCTCTAGAGCCCGTAAGCTTTGCGTGTAAACTAGATTTACCAGAATTTGGCGGGCCCAGCAAAGCGATTTGTGCAGCACCCTCTTTACGCACGCTATAAACAGGCCCAGAACGGTTCCCCCCTTTCTTAGGTCCAGCTAATTCCGCGGAGATCTGTTTAATGCGGCTTTTAATATCTGCTTGAAGATGTTCTGTGCCTTTATGCTTAGGAATTGTACTCAGCATTTCCTTAAGGCATATCAGACGTTCTGGCTCATCGCGAGCGGCGCGAAATTCTTGTTCGGCTTTCTTATAGGCTGGACTTAAATTAGCAGGCATGTTGTCCTCTTATTGAGACATTATGCACTAGCCTATTATTATCCATTCACCAACGATCTAATAATTGGTGTATCAGATTGTAAGCATCTTTTTGCCTGAGTTATTTTTTGAACATTCATCCAACTGCAATCATTTCAAATGAAGCAACGATCGCACCTGAGGCAACGATCGGCCCATATGTGGTCATCACCGGCAAGGTCTCGATTGGTCCTAATACGGTAGTGGAGTCTCACGTTAAGCTTGGCAGCCCTTACGGTGAGGTCTTAATCGGTGCTCATAATCATATTCAGAGCGGCGCAATGTTAGGAGGCCCACCCCAAGAATGGGGTTACAAAAAAAGTTACACGCAACTAATTATTGGCGATCACAACCGGATCGGAGAGGGGGCGTCCCTGAACTTAGGAAGCGACAAGGGCAATGGTGTCACGAAAGTGGGCGATCGCACTTTCATCATGTCATACGCGCATGTGGCCCATGATTGTCAAGTTGGGGACGACGTTATTCTAACAAATCTCGCGCAGCTCTCGGGACACTCCATTGTCGAAAAAAACGCGATTGTTGGTGGCTGCTGTGTAGTTACGCAGTTTGTACGCATTGGAGAGTATTCATTTCTTGCTATAGGTGCACACGCCAATAAAGATATTCCACCGTATACCATTGCCGATGGACATTGGGCTGTTCCTAAAGCTCTTAATAAAATTGGCCTGAAACGAGCCGGTCTGTCGGAAGCGCAACGCCGCAATCTCAACCGCGCAATCAAGATTTTTTTAAAGACCTCTATAACCATAGCTGGAGTCATAGAAAAGATCGGGGTCGATTGCGAACCTGACAAACACATAGAACGCCTGGTGAGCTTTCTCTCCAGCTCGAAACAAGGTCTGGCACGTAAGTGACTAACATTCGGACAGCCGTCCTCGGTGCTGGGCATCTAGGAACGTACCATGCGGAAAAATATTTTCTAATCGAGAACGTCGATCTTGTTGCTGTCTGCGATATTAATCAAAGTGCTGGCGAAAGAGTCGCCTTAAAATATGGTGCTGCGTTTATTTCAGACTACAGAGAATTGCTGGGAACAATAGATGCGATAACTATTGCTACAGACACTTGCACCCACTTTGAACTTGCTCGATTTTTTCTAGAAAACGGAGTCCACGTGTTAGTCGAGAAGCCGATGACTACCACTAGCAAAGAAGCACAAAAACTAACTGTGATTGCCGAAGCTAATGATCTGAGGCTGCAAGTTGGACATATTGAAAGATTCAATCCGGCGCTGCTTTCGGCGCGAAAAAAACTGGGGAAAGTTCAGTTTATTGAATGCCATAGGCTTGCACCTTTTAAAGGAAGAGGCGCGGACGTTGATGTTGTTTTAGACCTAATGATTCACGATCTTGATGTCATACTCTCCTTGGTTGAAGGTACCCCTCGCAGTGTATCTGCCGTTGGTATTTCAGTGCTTACCAACACTGCTGATATAGCGAATGCTCGGATCGAGTTTAGCAACGGTGCTATAGCAAATGTTACTGCCTCCCGAGTATCAACTAGCGTTCAACGAAAATTTCGAGTTTTCCATGAAGGGCAATATCTATCCATCGATTTCGGCGAAGGCGAGCTTCAATTAGTCGTTAAAGCAGGTAAAACTGACAATGTTCAAGATGCTTTAAAGGAAGAACGGTGGAGCCTAGAAAAGGGCGACGCTCTGTTAGCCGAAACTCAAGCTTTTATCGATGCTATCCGAAATGGCGGTCCATGCCAGGTCAGCGGCCACGATGGAGTCATGGCCCTAGAGCTTGCAGAAAAGATTATTTTAGACATGTCAAAGCGTGCACGCTGATCTAGCTATTAGGATTATTGTACAACCCTCTCTAGGCATCGAGATCGAGTTCCTTTATTTTTCGAGTCAGAGTGTTCCTTCCCCAGCCTAGCAGTTTTGCAGCTTCGAGACGCTTACCATTGGCGCTGCGAAGCGCCGTTTCGATCAGCGTCCGCTCAAAAGCTGGTAACGCCTTAGAAAGCAATGTCACCTGAGAGGTCGAGGATAATTGTGCTTCTGCCCACTCTGCAAGGCTCGCCGTCCAACCATCATTGGAATCCCGCCGTTTGCCTCCAAGCTCCGATGGAAAATCTGCGGTAATAATTTCCGACCCAGCAGCAGTGATCATTAAGCGTCGGCACATGTTAACTAACTCACGAACATTGCCAGGCCAATCGTACTGCAACATTGTCCCTGAGGCTCCAGAACTTAGTGTCTTTGGTGGCACCCCAAGTTCTCTGGCCGCCTGATTAAGATATACGCCAGCAAGGGTAGCTATATCCTCTTTACGATCACGCAAAGGGGGCACATCTATTCCCATTACATTGAGCCGGTGAAAAAGATCCTCACGAAACCTTCCGATGCTTACAGCACTACTAAGGTCTTGATTTGTGGCTGCTATAACTCTTACATTAACCCTTACAGACTTCTGCCCACCAACACGGAAAAATTCTCCTTCTGCTAGAACGCGCAATAAATGTGTCTGCAACTCAACCGGCATATCACCAATCTCATCTAGGAATAGAGTCCCTCCCTCGGCTTGCTCAAACCGACCTATTCGACGCTCAGAAGCTCCAGTGAATGCGCCTTTTTCATGGCCAAACAATTCCGATTCTAGTAAGTCAGGCGTAATTGCTGATGTATTTAGAGCAATAAATGGCTCATTCGCACGAGGCGAGTTTTCATGCAGTGCGCGAGCTACGAGTTCTTTCCCTGTGCCAGACTCGCCAGTAATCAAGACGGTCATACTTGAGCGTGATAAACGGCCTATTGCACGAAATACTTCTTGCATAGCTGGGGCTTGCCCAATCATCTGTGGGACGCTTTTTATCCCGTCTACTTTTGTCTGCCCGGATATCTGGCCTGCTGCTCTCGACACCAAGTCTATTGCCTCATCAATATCGAAAGGCTTAGGCAGATACTCAAATGCTCCGCTCTGATAAGAAGACACCGCACTATCAAGGTCTGAGTGTGCTGTTATGACAATAACTGGAATGTCTTCATTGCGAACACGGAGCGTTTCCATTAGCTCTAAGCCTGTCATATCAGGCATACGAATGTCTGTAATGATGACGTCTGGCTTGTCCTTATTTAACGCCCGAAAAAATGCTTCTCCTGACTCAAAGCTTCGGGGGTTCATTTGTGCCTGCTTAAGCGCCTGCTCTAAAACCCAACGAACTGACTCATCATCGTCTACAACCCATACTGATAACACAGGAACGCCCATTAGCTCGGCTTGCTCACGTTAGACATGGCAGGCAGAAACATTTGAAAAGTCGTTGAACCAGGGCTGCTTCGGAACTCTATTAGGCCCCCGTTACGACTGACAAGATCCTGCGCGATAGTAAGACCAAGTCCCGTACCAGTATTGCGACCCGTTACCAAAGGATAAAAAATAGTCTCCCGCAGTTCATCCGGTATTCCAGGGCCATTGTCTTCAACTTCGGCGCATAAAACTAATCGGTGCCTTTCCCCGCCAAGCGTATAATTGCTAAACGCCCTCGTCCTAAACGTTAGAAGACCTTTTGAGCCTACCGCTTGCAAGCCATTCTTCGCTAGATTTAAAAACGCCTGTATTAACTGATTACGATCTGCCTCTGTGAGCGGCAAGCTTGGATCGTAATCTCTTTGTAACTGCACGCCGTTCGGCTTCTCTGCCTCTATCAGTTTCGCCACATGTTCAGTCACCTCGTGAAGATTAAGCACCTCTTTTTTTGTCTGTTTTCCTGCATCAAGAATGCCGTCGACCAGCGATGCCAGGCGATCCGCCTCCTCAATGATCACGTTCGTATAAGCCTTTAAATCTGCAGTAGGCAGCTGTCGGGCTAAAAGCTGAGCAGCACCACGCAGACCGCCCAGCGGGTTTTTAACCTCATGTGCTAACTGTTTAATAATGCGTCGACTTACATGTCGCTGCGCCACCAGCTCAGCCTCTCGACGAATTTGACGATCACGCTCTGTATCAAAAAGCTCTAAGACTAAATGACCGCTTAGTCCTTCAAGGGGTGCCACACGGCAATCTAATAATGTCTCGCGATCACCAACGCGCGTGGCAACCTCCCTCACTCCACAAATCAGCCCTGTCTCTACTACGCGCTGACAGAGCCCCAAAAAATCTTCGTAAGGTGTAAAACAATCCCTAATAGACCTCCCGGATGCTTGACGATGACTAATGCCCAACAGGTTCTCCGCTGCAGCATTCAGATCTATAATATTGAAATCCAAGTCTATAGCGACCACAGCCGTAGTTAATCCACGAAGAATTATTTCGGGTTCTAGATTAATGCGCTGCGAGCTGATCCTTCGAGACTCCACTGATAACTCCTATGAACTCAGTTCGATACTGTAAGTACCCGCCGTAGTTCAAGTCTCGATAAGTTGGCGAGGCTCATAAAGCCTCGCCAACTTATCGATCTGACAAAAGCTAACCGATAGACAACCTACTTATAGGCTGTAGTACATATCGAACTCGACAGGATGCGTGGTCTTCCTAAGCCTTTTTACATCCGCGGATTTAAGTTCAATATAAGCATTAATGCAGTCGCTTGTTATCACATCACCAGCTGTTAAAAACTCTCTATCTGCATCTAGCTCGTTAAGGGCCTCTTCCAAAGAAAACGCAACCGTTGGTAGTGAACGCTCATTATCTTCCGCCAAGGCAAATAAGTCGCCATCCGCTGCATCACCAGGGTGCATCTTATTTCGTATACCGTCCAACCCCGCCATGAGCATCGCCGTGAATCCAAAATAGGGATTCATCGTTGAGTCTGGGAAACGAACCTCTACACGACGGGCCTTCGGATTTGCAACAAAAGGAATGCGTATCGACGCAGAGCGATTTCGGGCTGAATACGCTAGAAAAGTTGGGGCTTCAAATCCTGGAACAAGCCGTTTATAGCTATTAGTAGATGCATTAGTGAAGGCATTTATAGCTTTTGCATGCTTTAAAATGCCGCCAATGTAGAACAATGCTGTCTCTGATAGGCCACCGTACTGATCGCCACTAAACAGGTTTTTGCCATCCTTCATCAACGACTGATGAACATGTGCGCCGTTTCCGTTGTCATCTACCAAAGGCTTAGGCATAAACGTCGCTGTTTTTCCATACGAATGTGCCACATTCATAACAACGTATTTGAATATTTGAACCTCATCAGCTTTTTTCACGAGACTACTAAAGGCCACGCCTATTTCGGCCTGGCCAGCCGTTGCTACTTCATGGTGATGTACTTCTGTCTTAAGGCCCATTTCCTCCAACGCTAGACACATGCTAGAGCGAAGATCATGCATTGAATCAACGGGGGGCACTGGGAAATAACCGCCTTTTACGCCAGGCCGATGACCCGTGTTACCGTCCTCATGTTCCTCTCCTGAATGCCAGGCTGCTTCCATGGACTCCACGGCGTAAAACGCACCTTGCATGCTGTCGCCCCACCGAACATCATCAAAAACGAAAAATTCATTCTCCGGTCCGAAATAAGCTTCGTCAGCTATGCCGGTAGAACGCATATATGCTTCAGCACGTTTAGCCGTCGAGCGCGGACAACGCTCATACCCTTCCATCGTCAAGGGTTCTACCACATCACAGCGCAAATTAACGGTTGCTTCTTCCGTGAAGACATCTAGCACAGCTGTAGAAGTATCAGGCATCAGAATCATGTCTGACTCATTAATCGGCTTCCATCCATTAATGGATGAGCCATCAAACATCTTTCCTTCGTTAAAAAACTCCTCATCGATAACATGGCTAGGAACTGTTACATGCTGCTCCTTGCCCCTGCTATCGGTGAACCGCAAGTCTATGAACTTAACGTTCTTTTCGTTTATTTCTTTAAGAATGTCCGTAGACGACATGGCTTTCCTCCATTGGTATCCGTTATCTAGAGAAATTTTTCAAATTCTATTTATTTGAAAACGCCTCCCTTTTTTGGTCTAAATAGCACTAATGCTATACCTCAGACTCCTTGACAGTTTTGACAATTGCAGCAGCAACCTTATAAGGATCTGCGTTAGATGCCGGTCTACGATCTTCTAACCGTCCTTTCCAGCCATCATCGACGGTTCCCACAGGGATCCGAATAGATGCTCCCCGATCAGATACTCCGTAGCTAAACTCGTTGATTGACTGTGTTTCATGCAATCCAGTTAGACGTTGATCGTTATCTGCCCCATAAATACTTATATGCCTTTCAATGTTTTTTCCAAACTCTTTGCAAATTTTATGAAAAACTTTTTCGTCTCCGGACTCGCGCATTTCAGCATTAGAAAAATTTGCATGCATTCCCGATCCATTCCAGTCTGTTGGTCCGAGTGGTTTGGGGTGCCATTCTATTGCATATCCATATTTTTCTGCTGTCCGTTCAAGCAAATACCGCGCTACCCAAGTTTCGTCTCCGGCACGCTTGGCACTTTTTGCGAATACCTGGAATTCCCACTGACCAGCAGCTACTTCTGCGTTAATCCCTTCGACGTTTATCCCTGCTGCTAGGCAGGCATCAAAGTGTTCTTCAATGCAATCTCTTCCGTATGTGTTATTAGCACCAACTGAGCAGTAGTATGGGCCTTGAGGTCTTGGGTACCCTCCTTCTGGAAACCCAGGCGGAAGATCCGATACCGTATCCCAAAGAAAGTACTCCTGTTCGAACCCGAACCAGAAATTTTCATCATCGTCATCTATGGTGGCTCGGCCATTTGATACGTGGGGTGTCCCATCGGCATTTAACACTTCGGTCATCACCATGTACGCATCCAGCCGCAGGGGATCAGGGAAGATGGCTACTGGTTTTAAGAGGCAATCGGAATTGCTTCCGTCAGCTTGTTCGGTAGAGCTCCCGTCAAATGACCACATAGGGCACTCTTCAAGCGTTCCACTAAAGTCTGACTCAACACGTGTTTTGCTTCGCAGGCTCTGCGTTGGCATATAGCCATCGAGCCAAATATATTCCAATTTACTTTTCATCAGCTACTTTGCTCCTACTCAATTTGTTATGTCAGTTATTTCGTAAGCCCTTTGGTCCGTTTAACTCAGTCGGTGGTCGAATACATCTGATAGTTTAATATTAGATATACGAGATGCTCCTGAAGGAAACGAAAGTTAGTTATGTTTCGTTGCTGCAAATAACCTAATCTGTAGCAAGTAAGTTATATGCAGTATTTGTGCCAGATTCCAAGCTCACCTAAGCTATTGTTTTTGCAACAAAAAATCGCGTTGCCCAAAAGGCTTTTTGCCCCAGGATGGTGCGATTAATATCTATCATGCCCTATTTAGGTGCGAAAGTGGAAATTTTAGGGTAATTAACGTTAACTACTGGGACCAACGTTCTAGCTATATACTTGCATGATTTTTAGGCCGCCCTATTACTAGGGCGAGAGAATTCAATGAGTGTAATGGATAAGATAGTCTCGCTTGCCAAGCGAAGAGGTTTTATTTTCCCCTCTAGTGAGATCTATGGCGGCCTTAGCGGCTGTTGGGACTATGGTCCACTAGGCGTTGAGCTGAAACGTAATGTGAAAGATGCCTGGTGGCAGGACATGGTTAGCCGTCATGATGAGACGATGGCTATCGATGGCGGGCCCTCAGCATTTTCCATGACAGGAATCGACAGCTCTATCCTGATGAACCCGCGTATTTGGCAAGCTAGCGGACATGTCGACGGGTTCAGTGATCCAATGGTGGACTGTCGCGAGACTCGTAACCGGTATCGAGCTGACCAACTAGTAGTTTTTGGTCTAGTAAAAGAAAATACAGCCGATAACTCTATTGGAGATACAGCGATGTTGTTCGCTGCTCCCGGAGAGCTAGGAGCGACACCTGAAGAGGAGCTAATAGCTCCCCACAAAAAACGAGTTTCTAAGGCTAGTAAGGCTCTGGGAAATTTCAGAGTCGTGCAAATACCCGATGCATTGTCTGATGCGAATTTACGAGCTAGAACCTTGGCTCCTAAAGCATCAGAACCGGGAACCTTAACGGAACCACGCGCCTTTAATCTTATGTTTGAAACACATGTCGGCGCCTTAAAAGATAGTTCCAGTACCGCCTATCTTCGGCCGGAGACCGCTCAGGGAATTTTTGTCAACTTCAAAAACGTATGTGATACAGCACGAGTGAGGCTACCTTTCGGAATTGGGCAATTAGGCAAAGCTTTCCGTAATGAGATAAATCCCCGTAATTTCACGTTTCGAAGTCGCGAATTTGAGCAAATGGAAATTGAATTTTTCTGTAAACCAGAAGAAGCTGGGAGATGGTACAAATATTGGCGTGACAGACGCTATAACTGGTACGTAGGCCTTGGCCTTAATAAGGCTAAGCTCCATTTGCGAGAACATGAAACTGATGAATTAGCTCACTACGCCGCATCATGCGCTGATGTGGAGTATGAATTTCCTTTTGGAAAAAGCGAGCTTGAGGGCATTGCCAACCGTACTGACTTTGACCTTCGTCAGCATATGGAGCACAGCGGAAAAGATCTCCGATATTTAGATGATCTTGAGCCAGACAAGGAAAAACGGCGGTTCCTTCCACATGTTATCGAGCCATCGGCGGGAGCAGACCGCGCAACGCTTGCCTTTTTATGCGATGCCTATACAGAAGATAAAGTTGGGGGCGAAACACGAACGGTCCTGAAGCTGCACCCCAGATTAGCCCCTATAAAGGCGGCTATCTTCCCGCTTATAAAAAAGGAAGGCATGCCAGAAAAAGCACTTGCCATATATCGCGATCTACGCAGACAGTTTGCTGCCTCTTATGACGAAAAAGGGGCTATAGGAAGACGCTATCGGCGTCAGGACGAAGCTGGAACGCCTTTTTGCATCACTATTGATGGCGATACGATGACCAATGATACGGTTACGCTACGCGAACGTGATACATGCGAACAAATCCGTTTGCCAGCAGATGGGATTTTAGCCTATATCACCGAACGGCTTAATGAATGACTGTACGACACTAAGCAAAAGACGAACGGAATTAAATATGCCGCTCCAAAAAAGGTTTGTCATCTTGGATCGGGACGGCGTCATAAATCATGACTCACCCCTCTACATCAAATCTCCTGATGAGTGGCGCCCAATCGAAGGAAGCCTTAAGGCAATATCGGCCCTTGTCCAGGCGGGCATAGAAATCGCTGTAATAACAAATCAGTCCGCAATAGGTCGTGGACTGATCTCCGAAGAAACGCTAAAAAATATTCATACGAAAATGACGCAAGCGGTTGAACAAGCTGGTGGGCGTATCGCTGCTATTTACTATTGCCCTCATCATCCAAACGATGGGTGTGCTTGTCGAAAGCCAGCACTCGGGATGCTTAAGCGCCTTGAGATTGAGCATGGGGTGCTTGTCGACGGCATTCCATTAATTGGCGACAAACTGATCGATATTGAACTTGCCAAACGAGCGGGAGCACGGCCCATTTTAGTCCGTACAGGATATGGCGAAGAAAGCCTGAGTTCGGTCGATAAATCAGTGGCCGTCTACAAGAATCTAGCCTGTGCTGTTGAAGCCTTGCTCATCGAAGGTCCAACGTGAACGTCCTGAAACAGGCGTTAGGTTCTATTCTTTTTACCTTATATCTCTTTTTCTCTTTACCGCCGTACGCTTGCTTGATAGTTATTACAGCCCCTTTTTTCACGCGTTCTAAAAGTATGCGTATCGCTATTGCCTGGGTTAAATCGATCCTGTACATGTTAGATCTTCTCTGTAATCTCAATTACTCCATTGAAGGGGAGCAACACCTGCAAGGAGAGAACGCGGTCATACTAATGAAGCACTCGTCCGCCTGGGAAACACTTGCTCAACTTAAACTTTTTCCTGAACAAACTTGGGTCTTAAAAAGAGAATTGATGTGGGCGCCATTTCTTGGCTGGGCACTAGCCATACTCAAGCCGATCGCTATTAACCGACAAGGCGGCAAAAACGCGGTAAATCAGGTGCTCGAACAGGGCCACGACAGATTACAGAAAGGCCTTTGGGTCGTGGTGTTCCCTGAAGGAACCCGCGTACCGTCAGGCGTAAAAGGTCGTTACGGCTTGGGAGGAGCTCTTCTCGCCAAAGCTACCGAGAAACCTGTTATACCAGTTGCTCATAATGCGGGAGATTTCTGGCCACGTCGGGGGTGGCTGAAACGCCCTGGTACTGTGCGAATCGTAGTTGGAGCTCCAATACCTAGTATCGGGAAATCAGCCCGCACCTTGAACAAGGAAGCACAGGCTTGGATAGAAAAAACGCTTAATGAACTTGATTAATCCCGTTACCCCTACTAGATGTCAAGATTAGATACAGATAGTGCATTTTGCTCGATAAACGCCCGCCGAGGTTCGACCTCATCTCCCATAAGCGTAGTAAATATCTCGTCTGCTCCAACAGCATCTTCTATACGTACTTGGACTAACCTTCTTGTCTCAGGGTTTACTGTGGTATCCCATAATTGGTCAGGATTCATCTCGCCAAGACCCTTATAACGCTGAATATTCTGACCCTGTTTAGCTTGGTTCATTAACCAATCGATTGCCTCTGGAAAAGTCGTCGGCTCTGACCGCTGTTTACCTCGCGTCAAATAAGCGCCTGGCTCTAATAAATCGTTTAGTTCAGCACCAACCGCTGCAATACGCTCATACTCTGGAGAACCAAAGAACCCCTGATGGATAACGTTTGTCGCTGTTAGACCGTTATGATCTTTTGTCACAACTAAGGTTTTGTTTTCGTCTACACCATTATCACACTGCACACGAAATCGAGGCCCAGAAACATTTGACTGTGAAAGGCGTCCTTCGAGCTGCTGTGCCCACTCCAAAAATACCGCGTCATCTAGCTCATTTGGCTTAGTTATCATCGGCAAATACATCATTGCGTTGAGAACTTCTTCACCATATCTTCGCTTCCAACGTTCAATAATAGTTTTAATTTCCATGTACTTTAACGCTAAAACTTCTAGCGCCGCACCTTGTATAGCAGGCGCCTCGGCGCTCATATGTAGTTCGGCTCCGTCTAGAGCATTCGCCAATAACAACGCGTTAAGCTCACCATCGTCTTTAACGTACTGTTCGACCTTGCCCCGTTTAACCTTGTATAAAGGTGGTTGCGCAATATAAACATGTCCGCGCTCTATAAGAATCGGCATCTGGCGATAGAAAAACGTCAAAAGCAGCGTCCGTATATGCGAACCATCCACATCAGCATCAGTCATGATAATAATTTTGTGATAACGCAAATTGTCCACATTAAAGTCAGCTAGACCAATTCCACACCCAAGGGCCGTGATTAGGGTGCCTACTTCGGCTGATTGCAGCATTTTATCAAAACGGGCTTTCTCGACATTTAGAATTTTCCCCTTCAGTGGCAGGATAGCCTGAGTTTTTCGATCCCGTCCCTGTTTAGCAGACCCGCCCGCCGAGTCTCCCTCAACTAAAAACAACTCGGATAATGCGGGATCTTTTTCTCGACAATCCGCAAGCTTGCCAGGTAACCCAGCTATATCAAGCGCACCTTTACGTCGCGTCATTTCACGTGCTTTACGCGCCGCTTCTCGTGAGCGCGCCGCATCGATGAGCTTGCCTACTATAATTTTTGCTTCCGCTGGATGTTCAAGAAGGAACTCTTCTAGATGAGCGCCCACCACAGACTCTGCTGCCCCCTTCACCTCTGACGAAACTAACTTGTCTTTGGTTTGAGACGAGAACTTTGGATCTGACAACTTAACTGAAAGCACGGCAGTGAGGCCTTCACGAGCATCATCCCCTGTCGTAGAAACTTTCTCTTTCTTGCCGATGCCCTCGCGTTCAATGTAAGTGTTAAGCGTGCGGGTTAGTGCTGCACGAAACCCTGCAAGATGAGTTCCACCATCACGCTGAGGAATAGTATTCGTATAACAAAACATTCGCTCTTGATAAGAGTCGTTCCACTGCAACGCCAATTCAACATGAATATTGTTACGTGTATTTTGAAAATAGAGAACTGTTGGATGAATGGGTGTTTTATTGCGATTTAGATGCTCAACAAAAGCTTTTATTCCTCCTTCAAACTTAAAAACATCCGAACGTTCGTCTCTTTCGTCTTTTAAAACTATCTTTACCCCTGAATTAAGGAAAGAAAGCTCTCTTAGTCTTTTGGCTAACACATCGTATTCAAACTTAATGTTATTAAATACGGCTCGGCTCGGCTTAAAATAAACGGTCGTGCCTGTTTGTTCGGTGTCACCTACTATAGAAATGGGGGCGTCAGGATCTCCCATGTGATAGGTTTGCTCATAAACCTTGCCATCTCGTTTAATAGTTAAAACTAACTCCTCAGATAAGGCATTAACGACCGAAACTCCAACTCCATGTAACCCACCAGACACTTTATATGAGTCGTCATCAAATTTTCCGCCAGCATGCAAGACAGTCATAATCACTTCTGCCGCAGACACGCCCTCCTCGGGATGGATATCAACCGGCACTCCACGACCATCATCAGTAATTGTGATGGATTCTTCGGAATGGATTGTTACCGTTATATCGTTGCAGTGCCCCGCTAGGGCCTCATCAACGGAGTTATCAACCACCTCAAAAACCATGTGGTGCAGGCCGGTGCCGTCATCGGTGTCACCGATATACATTCCAGGGCGCTTTCTAACCGCCTCTAGACCACGTAAAACCTTGATATTCTTAGAAGTATAGTCGTCCTGACTCATGATAGTCTCAGTAGCTGGTATAACCCCCTTATTGTACCATTTTCATGATACGACCTTGTTCCACGTGGAACACAGGAAACCCGGAGCTAGGTGGCAAAATAGATTCCGAAAGACCCGTAATGATCTGCTGTGCGGGCAGTTCATCTAAAACGGAGAGCAAGGCGGACAAGGCGGCAGCGTCCAATTCTGCTGCAGGATCATCCACCAGAAGCAAACCGCCATTTTCATTCTTAGCGGCAAACACTTTGATTTGAGCTAAAATCAACCCAGCGGCCACCAACTTTTGTTGTCCTCTAGAGACTTCCTCTCGAACACTACGTGAGGCAAGCTTGACAGATAAATCAGCCCTATGAGGACCAACATGGGTGGTTCCATTGGCTAAATCCCTATTATTTGATGATTTCAACGCCTTACAAAAATCCATATCCTCTGGCCAACCAGACCGATAACGCACCTCTAAAGGGTTTCCTAGCAAAGATTCCCCCAAACCCTCTAAAGCTGCCACAAGATTTTCAGCGTAACGCCTTCGAGAAAAATCAACCTCTGTTCCAGCCTTTAATAGACTTGAATCCCAAACCGCACTGTCTCGACCCAATTTAAGCGCTGCATTACGTTGGCCCAATACGCGCCGATAACGACGCCACGCCTCAAGATATCCGTGTTCCACGTGGAACACACCCCAATCTAAGAAACGACGACGATCCCCAGGACTACCTTCGATAAGGCGATGTATGTTTGGATCTATAACGTGGACTGGCATAATTTTAGCTAAGGAAGACATGCCTACTGCTGGTTCTGAATCTAAACGCAACTCTAAGCCGCTGGCGCCTAACCCAACGCCCAGTCGGTGATTTATGCTATTTAAACTAAGCTCTCCGTAAACAGAAAATCGTTCCTGTCCATGTTGAATTAATCGCCGACTATGTCGTGTTCGGAAAGAACGTCCACGCCCAAGAAGATAGAGCGCTTCAAGCAAACTGGTCTTGCCAGCACCATTAGGGCCAAAAAAATAAGTTCTTTTAGGGTGAGGAGAAAACTCGACCTCGGTTAGACACCGCAAACCTTCTATTCGTATTCGATTTAGCGGCATGTCTAAACTGCCGCCTTACTGCGGCCTAAAGGCGCATGGGCATCACAACGAATTTTGAGTTCTCCGTGGTTGGTCCCTTAATTAAACAGCTCGTATTAGAGTCATCACTTAAACCAAGTTGCACTTGTTCTTCGGAAACAGCTCCCAGAGCTTCTAACAAGTAGTTCACGTTAAACCCTATTTCCATCTTAGTGCCCACATACTCAACTTCTAAAGCTTCCTCAGCTTCTTCTTGATCTGGATTGTTGGCTTGGATTCGAAGGCTGTTTTCTTCCAGATCTAGCCGCACACCACGGTATTTCTCATTAGACAATATTGCAGCCCTTTGTAAGGCCTGTCGCAACAAAGCCCTGTCTGCTGTGATTATATTAGTTACATTCGATGGGACCACCTTGCTATATTCTGGAAAACGTCCATCAATTAGTTTCGATGTAAAGCGAATTCCTTGAAGCTGAACCCTTATATGATTAGCTCCTAGCGCTAATTCTATCTCACCGTTATCCCCCAACAACCTCTGTAATTCTAAAACTCCCTTTCTAGGCACAATAACCTGAGTTTTCTCCTTCACAGAATCTGATAATTCCATCTCCGCCATAGCTAATCGATGCCCATCTGTAGCTACCACCCTAAGCGTATTCCCCTCTGTTTCAAACAGTAGGCCATTAAGGTAATAACGAACATCCTGCTGAGCCATCGAAAAATGAGTCTTATCCAAAAGATTACGAAACCCTTGTCTATCAAGCTTAAGAGTTTGTTGAGCAGATATTTCATCTATTGTGGGAAAATCTACTGCGGGTAAGCTGGATAAAGTGAAACGACTCCTACCTGATTTAATGGTCACACGATCTCCATTCGTGCTTATTTCTATATCCTTACCTTCCGGTAAAGCTTTACAGATATCATGCAGCTTCCGTCCTGGAATAGTAACTTCACCAGATATTTCAACATTTACATCGGTGTCAGCAACGAGCTCAACCTCTAAATCAGTTGCAGTAACACTTAATTTATTGTCAGCTGCTACTAACAAAATATTACTCAAGATTGGCATTGTTTGACGACGTTCGACTACTCCTATTATCGATTGGAGTGGTTTTAAAATCGTATCTCTTGATGCACTAAGCTTCATTGTATGAATACCTATAACATTAATTTATTAATATTACATATTATTGTTATTATTAGGCCTGTTAATAACACAAATAACTTATTTTTACCTTTAAAAACAATAACTTGTAATGGTTTTACACGGAAATAATATTGCATTATCCTGTGATTTAGTTGTGGATAAAAACGACAAATTTTTTATCCACAGGTTTTCCTCGTTAATTAGTCAAGGTTCTCAACAGGTTAGAATAATCTTCAGAAACTCGAGACTCAGTTTCTTTTAAAAATTTAACTCTACGACACCCATGTAACACAGTGGTGTGATCTCGCCCACCAAATGCATTACCTATTTCAGGTAAGCTATGGTTTGTTAGTTCCTTTGCTAAGGCCATAGCGATTTGTCTAGGCCGAGTAATTGATCGACTTCGGCGTTTCGATAATAAATCCGCCACGCGAATTTTGAAGTATTCAGCCACTGTAAGCTTTATGTTATCAATGGTTACCAGCTTATCCTGCAAAGCGAGCAAATCGCGTAAAGCATCTTTTGCAAAATCCACAGTAATGGGTTCCCCAGTGAACTGTGAGTTAGCTATAACTCGCCGAAGTGCTCCTTCCAGCTCTCTAACGTTTGACCTGATTCTTTTTGCTATAAAGAACGCAACCTCCTCTGGTAAGTGGTGCCCTGTTCCAGCTGCTTTACTCATGAGAATAGCAGCGCTTGTTTCAAGCTCTGGGGGTTCTATGGCAACAGTGAGCCCCCAACCCATGCGAGATTTTAGACGCTCCTCAAGACCAGAGACCTCTTTTGGGTACCGATCACAAGTTAGAATAATCTGACGTTGCCCTTCTAAAAGAGCATTAAAAGTATGAAAAAACTCTTCTTGAGAACGTTCTTTCCCAGCAAAAAACTGAATATCGTCTATTAACAGAGCATCCAAGGATCTGTACGCACGTTTAAACTCGGCAATTGTATTGTGCTGAAGACCCCGAACCATATCACCAACAAAGCGTTCAGAATGTATATAAGCTACCTTAGCGCTCGGATTTCGCTCTAAGATGATATTACCAATAGCGTGCATGAGATGGGTTTTTCCAAGGCCAACACCCCCGTAAATACATAGAGGGTTGTAGGCATGGCCTGGGTTTGAGCCCACTTGTACTGCTGCAGCACGAGCTAATTGGTTGCTTTTCCCCTCTACAAAACGATCAAATGTGAAGCCATCGTTTAATCTGCTGCCAAGAGCAGGGTGATGAGGATAATTTGGCCTATCTTTTGAAGCGCTTTTACCGACTGACAAAGGTGGTTTGCGGGTTCCAACTACTACCTCTACGGGTGTGCCTCCAACTACTGCTGAAATTTGATTCATGCAATGTTCTTGGACCCAGTTTACAACGAAATGGTTTGGAGCAAGCAGCCTTAGTCCCGCTGTTGAGCCTTCAGCCTGTAAAGGCCTGATCCAAGTGTTAAATTGTTGTTCTGAGAGTTCCAGCTCTAATGTTTTTAAACACTGGTCCCAAAGAGACGGCTGTGCCGCTGAGTTCGCTGCCACGGTAATCGTTTTTCTTTTTTAGTAATTAGTTAAGATAAAGGTTCATTAGCGACAGTTTATAATCACGTCGTGCCGCTTGACCAGAGCTTAAACTTAAGACGTTGGTATTGACAGTCTGTTTGGCCGCGCGTAAAGTTCCGCCCTTCTCAGGGCTGCTCATCTCTTTGTTTTGATTAGAACTTTTTTATCAGAACATCATTTTTCCCGGATATATCGTGAAAAGAACTTATCAACCTAGCAATCTCAAGCGCAAACGTACCCATGGGTATCGGTCACGTATGGCAACAAAGGGCGGGCGACTTGTTCTGAAACGCCGCAGAGCAAAGGGCCGAGCGCGACTTGCTCCTTAAGGTTGTGTAGCCATAGTATTGATCTGATGCTATCGCCTGCACGGTTTACACGTCAACAGCGGTTAATCCAGTCCGCGGACTTCGGGCGAGTTTTTTCGCAACCTATTCGATCCGTCGATCGTTACTTTACGGTTCTTGCGCGACCTGGTACCTGCGATAATTCACGGCTCGGACTAGCAATTTCAAAAAAAGCAGAAAAACTTGCAGTTGCTAGAAATTGTCTCAAGCGATTGATTAGAGAAGTCTTTAGACAGACAGAACTACCAGCATTGGATTTCGTCATTATGTCAAAACGCGGGTCGTCAACCTTTGAAAACAAAGTATTGATCGAAAGTCTTCAACAGCACTTTAGTCGTATCGTTAGTAAGGTAAGGACACAAAGACGTGGATAACATGCGGCTACTGGTTTGGGCGACGTTCAGCCTGCTGCTTTGGCTAACTTACCAATCGTGGGTTGCCCAATACCCAGCGGTTGTAGAGGAGATACCACAGAGCATAGCTGGTATTAATGAAACGTCCAGCTTGCCAGTTATTTCAAGCGCGGAATTACCACTTCTCAATGATTCATCGCTAGCCCCTACGCTGCCAGCCACAGAACAAGGCCCGAGACAACCGATACGGGTCCAAACGGATGTTTTAGATATTGTAATTGATGAGCAAGGGGGCGATTTGGTGCGCGCGGACCTGCCAAATTATCCTATAGAGAAAAATTCAAACACGCTAGTTAGGCTGCTAGATTTCGATCAGGATGAGAAGTGGGTTTTTCAGACTGGGCTCAGGAGTGCTGCAGGCGATAACGAGCCTAATCATCTCGCTCAGTTTTCAGCTAATAGTAACCAGCATAATCTTGCTGCAGGGGCTGAGGAGCTCGTAGTAGTTTTAGACTGGCAGGATACAGGGCCTGTGCGTGCTAGGAAGGTTTACACGTTTCGTCGAGGTCAGTATGCGGTTGATCTGAAGATCATTTTAGAAAATACAGGGGATGAAGTATGGAGGGGAGCGTCATACGGACAGATTGTTAGGCGTCATAATCCTATTGATCGATCTTTTACTTCTGTTGATTCCTATTCTTTCACTGGTCCTGTTCTGTATGACGGAAATGAGTACGAGAAGCTAGATGTTGAGGATTTGATCGATGAGCCAGTTTCTCATAACACGTTGACTGGGGGCTGGTTAGCCTCTATCCAGCATCATTTTCTAGCAGCGATTGTGCCTCCATCAGCTGAATCGTTTAATTATCAAGCGACGGCACGTGGCCAAGATTATTTTCTCACGGCTGTATCTGACATTATTGAGATCCCTGCAAGAGGAACTCATGAATTTTCATTAAACCTTTTTGTGGGGCCAAAACTCCAAGAACAATTGGCTGCCGCTGGTCCAGAACTTGATCTAACTGTAGATTATGGAATGCTGACGATACTCGCTCAGCCGCTTTTTTGGCTTCTGCAGAAGGTCCATAGCTATGTTGGCAATTGGGGGTGGGCCATCATCATTGTCACAATGTTGATTAAATTAGCGTTCTATAAGCTCACCGCGACGAGTGGGCGGTCTATGGCTAAAATGCGCACACTCCAACCTAGAATGAAAGCCCTTCAGGAGACTTATAAAGATAAGCGCGAAGAGCTGAGCCGTCACATGATGGAACTCTATAAGAGAGAGAAAGTGAATCCGGCTGCAGGCTGTTTGCCAATCCTAATCCAGATGCCTTTTTTCTTTGCATTCTACTGGGTACTAATCGAAACCGTAGAGATACGGCAAGCGCCCTTTATGTTTTGGCTTGATGATCTATCTTCGAGAGACCCATATTATGTCTTGCCAGTTTTAATGGGTGCCGCGATGCTGCTTCAGACTCGAATTAATCCTGCGCCACCCGACCCTATGCAGGCAAGAATCATGCAAATAATGCCAGTAGCTATGTCAGTCTTCTTTGCCTTTTTTCCAGCTGGCCTAGTTCTTTACTGGTTAACTAATACAGCGCTTTCTATTCTCCAGCAGTGGCATATAAATAAAGGAATAGCTAACTCGGCTTAGGTTGTTACAAGTCGGGGTATAAGCGCTCTTTTGTTCGAAGATAAGCTGGGCCTGTGAGGGCATTTCTCAGAAAGTCTTGGCAGAAAGTATTGAATTACGAAATAGAAGATACGATAGCCGCAATAGCTACTCCGCCGGGCCCGGGTGGAATTGCAATAGTAAGAATATCCGGGGCCAAAGCATTGTCTATCATCCGAGAAATTGCAGGACTAGAGCCGCGTCCTCGCCATGCTCATATATGCACCTTCAGCGATAAAAATGGCATGGCGATGGATCATGGCCTTGTGCTTTTTTTTCCGGGACCGCACTCATTTACGGGCGAGGATGTAGTTGAGTTGCATGGCCATGGCGGTCTGATTGTGAGCGAATGGCTGTTAAGCAGTGTTCTAGGCCTTGGTGCCAGAGCCGCTGAGCCTGGAGAGTTCACTTTGAGAGCTTTCTTAAACGACAAGATTGATCTCACTCAGGCGGAAGCCGTTGCAGACTTAGTAAACAGCGGATCTCGCGAGGCAGCTCAAGCAGCACTGCGCTCCCTAGATGGCGTGTTTTCTGAACAAGTAAAAACACTACAAAAAAACCTGACAGAGGTCCGCGTCCATATAGAAGCATGGCTAGATTTTCCCGATGAGGATATAGAGCCAGCAAAGGTCGTGGAGATTCAGGACCAGTTAAAAGAAAGCGTTCGTTTTCTCGAGCATCTTCGCTCTGTTGCTCGCGATGGCGTTCAGTTAAGAGATGGTGTGGACATCGTAATTGCAGGTCCACCAAACGTTGGAAAATCAAGCTTGATGAATCGTCTCGCTGGGTATGACGCTGCTATTGTTACGCCTATTCCTGGGACGACTCGAGATCTGCTACGGGAACATCTTTCTATCGACGGACTGCCTGTCACTTTGACTGATACGGCTGGGTTTCGTGTCTCCAGCGATCCGATAGAGACAGAAGGTGTTCGTAGAGCGCAGTTAGCGATAGACCGGGCTGATCGGATTTTTTGGATGGTTGACGTTCAAGATGATCTAGACAAAGCATTAGAGGCTGTACGTTGCGAATTTGGCCCCGATAGTGCAGTTACTATCTTGCAGAATAAAATAGATCTTGTATCGGAGAATGCTGATTGCTTTGCACATGAGAACGTAACAATCATTAGACTTTCAGCTTTAACTGGGGAAGGGATTTCGATCTTAAGGGAGCATATGAAATCTCTTGCTGGTTTTGGTGGAGAGGTTCCAGGGACCTTTAGCGCCCGCTCCAGACATATAGATGCCTTGCAGCGCGCTGAAAACAGCATTCGAAACGCGAAAAAAGAACTTTTCGGTAACAAGGCTTTGGAACTAGTGGCAGAGGAGTTGCGCTTTGGGCAATCTGCCCTTAGCGAGCTTACTGGTGCAATCAGCAGTGATGATCTGCTTGGAGAGATCTTTTCTGGCTTTTGTATTGGAAAGTAAAAAGATATCCTTAGCATCAGACTGCATAAGACACTGGGGAAGAGGTCGATGATGATAAGAGTGTATAAAATTAGGTTCTTAGTGAGTGTCGTTATCACAGGATTTTTAAGTCCAGCAGTAGCCCACCACTCTCATTCAATGTTTGACGTTGATCAGGAAATTACAATCACGGGAACAGTGACAGCCTTCATGTTTCGTAATCCGCATTGTTTTTTATATGTTGATGTCGAAGACGAAAGTGGGACGCTGGTAAATTATTGGATCGAGATGTCTACCATTCCTCGTATGATCCAAAATAACGTTGGTATGAAAACGTTCCAACCAGGCGACATTGTCACCGTGAATATGCATCCGTTAAATGATGGCCGACCCGGCGGTAATTACACGACCATAGTGGCTGCTGATGGGAACACTTACAACTGAATAATCAACCTTGTTCTATCAAATAATCTTGCCGTTACAAATCCTCGGAAGGAGATGAGATGAGAGCACTACAAACTCTAGGTGTACATGCACTGAGCCCAGTTATTCTTGCTTTATTATCGAATATTGTTGGTTCACAGGATATTTTTACTACAGAGAATTTTAGGCAAGATCGTGAGCATTGGGCAGATCCAGCTTATTATCGCAACAATAGTGCTGATGAAATGAGAAATATGGATATGGCTAGAGCCTATGGTCTAGAAGGCACGGCCCAGTTGGGCGCCGCTGAATTGGCTAGTCCTTATTTTTATCAAAGCGCATGGACGCACTATCAGTCATGGCTAGATGAGGCAGATGGGGGCACCCAGCATACTTGGGATACTCTTCCCGATTGGCGCGGCCGCTTTACCGGTGGAGATGATCGAATGTATGGCGGCGCCAATCCGGCTAGTGCAGTTGTAGAATTTCTAACGCCACAGTACCAAGAGTACTTTGTTCAGGACATGAAATCTTTGGCCGACAAACGATCCTGGGGGGCCAATGCCTTTTGTTTTCCTGGTGGCTTTACAACATCCGTGAGGGACGCAGAGGAATTCATTATCACTCCTGATAGAGCATGGTTTCTTGGTGCTGGTAATAATCGAAATTACATACGCTGGATATATACTGATAACAGCGGCCATACGGCAGAGGATTTCCAATACTCGAAGTGGCACGGTGAATCTGTTGGTTTCTGGGATGGTGATGTACTCATAGTGCATACCAATCAAATTCGAGGATGGAAAGGAGCTCTCACAGAGTTCACGGATCAGCTTGAAACGGTGGAGCGTTATCGCCGTGTTGGGGATACTCTTGAAGGAGAAATCACCTTCTATGACCCGGAAGTGCACGTAAAACCGCTCCACTCAAAGCTTGCTTACGAGCTTTATACTAATCCGCGTCCTGAGCTTAGGCCGCTCTACAACTCGTGTACCGATACAAATGGTCCTTCCACAAAGGTCTATATGGATGAAAGGGGCATATTAAATGAGCGCCTTCCCGGTGATCCTCTCTATTGGGATGCCACTGATCCACGACCATGGGATACTTTTCTAAACACCAGCGACGCAAGATATCAACTATATCTAAACGGCATTGAAGATAGTGTAAATTGAATTTTAAGAGTCTTTTATAAGAAGATGTTACCGAACGCCTTAAGCCTTCATTCAAATTCGTAAATTTCAGGTTAATTGATGGCAACAATAGTGAATAGAAATTCTGTGCTTATTGAGCGGAAGCCAGGCGGATCAAGACAGCGATTAATAGACGATAGTCTTGTAAAGGGTTCCACGTTTTATCTCGATGTTTTGACCGTCTCGCCCGGCGGTTGTATGGATATTTCAACAGAAAACACAGGCATTTTCTTTGGACAGGTTTTGGAAGGAGCCGGTAAGCTAGAAGTATCCGGAGAGGAATATTTGCTCACAGATTCACATGTTTTCTTTTTGCCTCCAGGAACTAACAGCAGGCTTTGTTCTGAGCATGGAGTAACACTACCAGCTATTGCCGTGCCCAACGTTGTTCAGTTCGATTCTATGCTTACATCTCGGGGGTTGCAGCCTTGCTGCATAGATGCAGCAAAGGAGCCAGTGCTGAAATCCGAGCACGATGATCGCACCCGCATTTACTTAGTTACCGAACAGCTTTTTGGAACCACGGCTCTTATGGGCGAGATCATAGGATTTCCACCTGGCGTGGTGAGCGCGAATCACCATCATGAAGGTACGGATCACTTTATGTACATCCTGGGCGGCCAAGGCGTCATGTATCTTAATGAGCAGACGCATCAGATAAGGGCTGATGACATGCTTTATATACCAGATCTAGAGCGCCATTACTGTGTAAATAACAGTTCAGAAAAGCTGACGTTTGTTGAGTTCTTTCTTCCGGGTGAATATAAAACGGTTTGGGAGAACCCGGATATAAGCTGTGCTTGGAATCCGACCGGAAAAAATAGTCGAGGCGGCGAGCCTGCTCGAGAGATAAGGCCACATGTAAGTGATGGTACTATTTATTCTGACGTATAAGCGACTTCGTTTTTGGAAGCTTAAAGGCGTTCCAATGAGCGTTTCTCACGCTCCTCGATTATAGACCGCATTTCCTGTTGATTCTCCCGGCTAATGGGGTATTTCAGTAAGATTATGCTCACGATAGCGTAGGCTAATCCTGGTAGCCCCACCATGAGGTAGCGAAGATTTCTTAGAGCCTCGGCGCTGTTGTCTTTTCCTGCTTCGGCATCGAAACCAATTACTGTTAACAGAGAAAACCCGACAAAGATGGAAAGACCAGCACCAAACTTCGTGGACACCTGCAAGAAGGAAAAATAAAGCCCCATTCTTTCAGAGCCGCTCTCAATATGATCTGCGTCACATATGTCAGCTAACATTGCCCTTGGCAGAAACTCATTTGCAGAGGTATTTATGCCGACGATAAGAAATGCGATTGCAGTTAAAACTACATTCTGTTGTGGAAGCACAAGTAAAAGCAGCAGTGCACCAGCTCCTGATAACATTGCAAATTGCATTGCTTGATGCTTGTTCCAATGCTCTGAAAGTTTTATCCATAATGGTAAACATAAAAGGCCACCAACAGCGAGAAAAATTAAAGTAAACCCGACCCAATCCTTGAGGTTTAAAGAGTAGGCAACATAAAAAACAAAAAGAGCTTGCAGGAGCGCCCAAGCAAAGGAAAGCATTGCGTTTGCAAGCAATAACCTTAGTAAGGGCATGTTTTTAATGATGAGTGTCGCCCCCTTTCTGAAATTGGCTCGAGGTTGATTGGGGGTGGTGCGTTCGGGAATGCTCAAAATGCACGCGATGACGGTTAACGGAAGCAAAATGATTATGAACGAACCGATGGCCGAAGTTTTGTCTTCATAGGTTGGTTCGCCTAGTCGCTCCATGATTGCCGGAACGAGGCTTACCAAGATTCCGCCGATGATCGCCATTAATTGAAGCAGTCCAGTGATTCTGGAACGCCGATCATAGTCACGAGATAGTTCTAGGGCCCAGGCTGTATGACTAATAGTCCATGCATCCCAACCTATGTAGAGGATGCTCAGCCATAAGAAAAGATATAGGCCAGTTACATTTTCAGGCGGATGGTAGACAAAAAAAACGGCTACCATAAGGATGGGGGTTGCAAGAACTAGCCAAGGCCGACGTCGGCCCCAGCGGGTCTTATAGGAGTCCATGAATAGCCCCCAAATAGGGGCCGCGGCCATATCGACAAACTTGGCTAAAAGAAATATGGTACCGACTGTTGCCGCACCAAGTCCCCGGTGCTCGGCGTATAACGGGGGCATAAAAACAAACACAGCTGTAACCAGCGTATTTAAGCCCAGCGCTGGAAGGGAGAACCCAGTCATGCGCAGGGAAGTTGCTTTAACGTCGCTCATTATAGATAAAGGTTACAACATACTTGTCAGGAAGTTCTCAGCTTAGAGTTGGTGCTGTGTTTAGAGAGAAAAATTGAGCATCTCAATACTTGCGTTTGTGCTGCTCGCAGCAATCACACATGCTCTTTGGAATACGTGGTTAAAAATATCGGGTGACAGGCTTATTGCCCTAGCGACCCTCGCTATAGGCTGGACAATCGTAGGACTATCGTTGTTACCCATTGTTGGCATACCCGGCCGCGCTGCATGGCCCTATCTCTTCGTATCCACGTTTGTGCATACAAGCTATTCTCTGACTTTAATTAGAGCATATGGTCTTGCAGATTTAAGCACTACATACCCGATTGCCCGTGGTATAGCGCCATTAGTGGTTGCTATGGCAGCCACTATTTTTTTAGATGCTCCCCTTGGGAAGTTAGGACTTTTTTCTGTGTGTCTGGTAGTAGTAGGCGTCATTTGGTTAGGGGTGCCTGCTAAAGGCCAAAGAAACCCTGGTCTAGCCATAAGTTTGATTACGGGTTGCCTTATTGGAACCTATACATTTCTTGATGGCCTGGGTGGCCAGGTTGGGGGTTCTCCACACGCGTATACGGCATGTCTGTTGCTAACAACATCTATTCCCTTATTTATAGTCACAGGCTGCGCGCACAGAGGCGACTGTATTAGCTTAGCGCGTCCAATATGGGTAAAGGGTGTCGTGGCTGGGATCTTTTCAGCCATAGCCTTTGGGATTGTTATATGGGCAATGAGTGTTGCTCCTATGAGTTTAGTTGCAGCGGTAAGAGAATCGAGTGTCGTCTTTGTTGCGCTTCTTGGGAGTCGGTTATTGAAGGAGCGTGTGCGTTGGGTAGCGGTGATATTCGTATTTAGCGGGATTGTCCTTGCTAGACTCGCTTAATTATCACGATGATGAAAGGATTGGTCGGATTGCAGGCGAGAAAAAGATTTGGCTAGACCTAAGGCGGCCCTAAAAGCGTCCGAGAAAGAGGCAACTCTATGGATGGAGGTAGAGACATAAAATCAAAATCATGGGCTGGATTTAAGCAGTTTCTAGGTGCTGTAATTAAGGAGCCGTTGGCTATTGGCGCAATTGCTCCTAGCAGCTCCTATTTGGCTAAGAATATGGTAGTGGGCATAGGCCCAGGTTCGCGAGTGGTGGAGCTTGGTGCTGGAACAGGCATGGTAACGCGGGCGATTTTGGAGTCTGGTGTTGATCCAAAAGACTTAATCGTATTAGAGCAGAATGGAGAATTTACCAACCTACTTAAGAAGCGGTTTCCTAATGTCATTGTAGCCCAAGCAAATGCCCTTGAGCTCCAGCATCATATTACAGCTCTTGCCGGTCCTCCAGACTTTATCGTAAGCGGGTTACCCCTGATGCTTTTTACAACTAAACAAAAAACCAGATTGATCTCTCAGTCTTTTGAATCGCTGGGACCTAACGGATTCTTTCACCAGTTTACCTATGGTGGTAAATGCCCTATAGAACCTAGTATTCTGGGTTCTATAGGGTTGAAGTCCACGTTCCTTAAGTTAACGTTGTTAAATTTGCCGCCTGCTTTTATATATCGATTGGAGAGGCGCTAGGGCTTTTTAGCTATTAAACTAGTGGTTTTTTAGACTCAAGCAGTTCCTTTTCTGGCAGGCTAGACTTAGCCAGTTTAATAATTGCATCTCACTGAGATCAAAAAGCATGAAATACTCAAAAAAATTTGACTGTATCGTCGTAGGGGGTGGGCATGCTGGAACTGAAGCAGCATTAGCCTCTGCAAGGACCGGTGCACACACACTGCTGTTGACGCAAAATTTAGAGACTCTAGGACAGATGAGCTGCAATCCTGCCATTGGCGGGATTGGCAAAGGACACCTTGCCAAGGAAATTGATGCTTTGGGCGGGGCTATGGCGCGGGCGATTGATCGCGCTGGGATTCATTTTCGCACCTTAAATGCTAGCAAGGGCCCCGCGGTGCGTGCGACTCGCGCACAAGCTGACCGCGTCCTCTATAAACTTGCGATCCGTCATCAGCTGGAAACGCAGCCTCGTCTGAGCCTGCTGCAGCAAGGTGTTGATGATCTGATGCTGACCGGAGACCGGATAAATGGAGTTGTTACTCAGATGGGGCTGCGTATTACAGCGCCTGCTGTAGTACTTACGGTCGGCACGTTCCTTTTTGGCCGAATTCATGTGGGCGACACTAATTATCCTGGAGGTCGGGCTGGCGATCCGGCGGCGGTGAAACTGGCCGAACAACTTCGGTCGCTTGGGTTGAGGGTTGATCGACTGAAAACCGGCACCCCACCTCGTATTGACGGGAGAAGCATCGATTATAGTCGGTTAAGTCCACAGCCAGGCGATAACCCTAGGCCTGTTTTTTCCTTTATTGGTCGGCGGGCAGATCATCCGCGCCAGGTTTCTTGTCATATTGCGCATACTAACGAAAAGAGCCATGAAATAATTCAGCAAGGTTTAGTACGTTCGCCTCTGTTCAGTGGAGCGATTGAGGGAGTAGGCCCGAGGTACTGCCCCTCGATAGAAGATAAGGTGGTGCGTTTCGCAGATAGAACATCCCACCAGATTTTTGTTGAACCAGAAGGTCTTGATACAAACGAAATTTATCCGAATGGTATTTCAACGAGTTTACCGTTTGATGTCCAACAGGCCTTTGTTCAGTCCATAGAGGGCTTCGAAAACGCACATATCACTCGGCCAGGTTACGCAATTGAATATGATTTTTTTGATCCGCGAGACCTTGAGCCAAGTTTAGAGACAAAGGCGGTGACCGGTCTTTATTTTGCGGGACAAATAAATGGTACTACTGGTTATGAAGAGGCGGCTGCTCAGGGTATCGTCGCTGGTATAAATGCCGGCCGAGCAGCGTTAGGGTATCCAGCTTGGGTTCCTCGGCGGGATGAGGCATATATCGGTGTGTTAATAGATGATCTCGTTACTAGGGGTACCGCTGAGCCGTACCGTATGTTCACGTCTCGAGCAGAATATCGACTTTCGCTCAGAGAAGATAATGCTGATCTACGACTTACGCCAAAAGGTCGCGAACTCGGTGTCGTAGACAATTCTCGTTGGGATGCTTTTGAGGCAAAGCGTCAGTTGCTTGATATAGAAAAGGACCGATTGAGCCAGATTGTTGTTCGTCCTAGGGATGTGCCGGAAGATTCGGCAATAGGCTTCCTAAGTCGGGATATAAAAGCTCATGATTTATTGCGTCGCCCTGAAATATGCTACGAAGAATTAGTCAAGCTGGAGCGTGTTGGTGATATGGGGGCTCATCCGGAGCTGTCTCAGGAGGAGTTAGAACAGATAGGTCGCCAGCTAGAGATACAAGCTCGCTACACTGGCTACATCAAACGCCAAAAACTAGAAATAGATCGACAGCGTAAACACGAGATGACGGCTTTTCCGTTGGACATGGAGTACACAAAAGTAGTCGGGCTTTCCAATGAAGTACGAGAAAAGCTGGAAAAAATTCGCCCGAAGAGCGTAGGGCAGGCAAGTCGAATAGCAGGAATGACTCCCGCTGCAATTTCGTTATTATTGATCCACCTTAAGAAAAAAAGACTGAGACGCAGTGCTTAAAGTTATTCATAGAGGTGACAAGCAACGAGGTGATCAATCTTTCCTTGCGGAATTTGATTAAGCACGGGTGATTTGGTTTTACAAATATCCATAACCTTGGGACAGCGATCCGCAAAACGACAGCCTGGTTTAACGTTAACGGCCGAAGGAATTTCTCCCTTAATTATGGCGGAAGCTCGTTTGCGTTCACTATTGGGATCCGGCTCTGGGTTTGAGGCGATTAATAGGGAGGTATAAGGGTGTTTTGGGGTGAAAAAAACATCGTCAGCAGCGCCGATTTCCACAAGAGTGCCAAGATACATGACAGCCATTCGATCAGAAACGTAACGCACCATGGATAGGTCGTGTGCGATGAATAGCAATGTCAATCCAAGGGAAGCCTTGAGCTCGCCTAGAAGATTAACTACCTGAGCTTGAACAGAAACATCTAATGCCGATATAGGCTCGTCGCAGACAACAAACTCTGGCTCCATAATTAGTGCCCGCGCTACCCCGATACGTTGTCGCTGACCCCCTGAGAACTCGTGCGGATAACGGGACATATGGTCAGGCAAGAGGCCTACTTTAATAAGCCATTGTGCGACGGATTCCCTAATTTTTTCTGCTGTTAACTGGCTATGAAAACGTAAGCCCTCACCAACTATTTCTCCTACGGTCATGCGCGGATTTAAAGATGAGTAGGGGTCCTGGAATATCATTTGTATTGATGTTGCAAATCGTTGGAAATCCCTCGGACGGTATTTGCGTGGTAACGTTTCTCCCTTGTAGAGAACATCTCCGGAAGTTTTCTCATGGAGACCGACAAGTGTTTTTCCGAAAGTTGATTTGCCGGAGCCGCTTTCGCCAACGAGCCCGAGAATCTCCTTTTTTTCTACGCATAGCGACACGTCATCTACGGCATGGACGGTTTTGGTTTTACCAATTCGGAAATGCTTCGTTAATGATCTGGCTTCGATAAGCACGCTCATGGTTTTGGTTTGCCCTCAAAGACCAGGGCTGCTTTTGCCTTTGCTTGCGGATGATGAAGCCAGCAATTGGCATAGTGTCCCGTAGAAAGCATAAATTTCTCTGGGCGATTGCTTTCACATAAGCGCATAGCATGAGGACAACGGGCAAAGTATCCACAACCTTTTGGGGGATCAAATAGATCAGGTGGACTACCGTCGATAGGCTGCAGATTTCGATTGAGATCGCCGATATTTTTAGGCATGGCTGCTTTTAAACCTAATGTATAAGGATGTGAAGATCGGTAGTAAACATCCTTAACGCTCCCCTTCTCAACAACTTCACCCGCGTACATTACGATCACATCGTCAGCCATACGGGCCACGACGCCAAGGTCATGTGTGATTAAGATCACGGCCATACCACTCTCACGTTGCAAGTCCGTAATCATGTCGAGCACCTGAGCTTGGATTGTTACATCAAGCGCGGTAGTTGGCTCATCTGCTATAAGCAAAGAGGGGCCACAAGCAATCGCCATGGCTATCATTGCACGCTGCAACATGCCTCCTGAGAACTCGAAAGGGTACTGCTTAGCTCTTTGTGCTGAATCAGGAATTTTTACGAGGTCGAGCAATTCAACTGCTCGCGCAAAAGCACTGGCATGACTGAAACCGCGGTGTACCTGAAGAGTTTCGGCAATTTGATTGCCTATGTTCATCGTAGGATTCAGCGATGTCATGGGATCCTGGAATATCATGCCAATTTTAGAGCCGCGGATATCTTCGCCTCCAATGGTTTTTTCCGCCAAAATATCAACGCCATTCAGTAGCGCTGTTCCTTGTGTGATGCGCCCAGGTGGCATAGGTATTAGCCCCATGATGCTATGCACGGACACAGATTTACCACAACCAGATTCGCCCACGATAGCAAGTGTCTTTCCAGCCTGTACCGTAAAGCTCACACCCCTTACAGCTTTAACTACACCACCATAGGTATCAAACTCTACGTGCAGATTGTCCACCGCAAGTAATGGGGTCTTTTTTTGAGGTGATTTCTCAGTCATTCACGAGACCGCATGCGCGCATCCAGCGCATCACGCAAACCATCACCAAGCAAGTTAAAACCAAGAACGGTGATGCTGATTAATAGAGCCGGAAATATAAGCTCATGGGGGTGGTTTAGCATCGTTTGGATGCCCTCGTTGCACATGCTGCCCCACGATGGTGTTGGTGGTGCTACGCCCATGCCAATAAAGGAGAGGAATGCCTCAACGAAAATTACTGAGGGTACTGCAAAAGTCAGCGTAACTAGTATTACTCCAAGTGTATTTGGGATCATATGGCGCAGAATTAAGTAGTGAGTTTTTGCGCCAAGTAGTTGGGCCGCCCCAATATAGGCCTCCTCACGTATTTGTAATATCTGGCCTCGAACCAACCGAGCTGTGGCAGGCCAGCTGAGGAGAATAAGAGCAACTAACATAGGTAGAATACCGCTTTCCCCCGGACCTATACCGAAGGCGATTTTGAAAAGAATCATGAACAAAAGAAATGGGAGTGCAACTACAAAGTCGGCAAATCGCATAAGAGCCTGGTCTACCCGTCCCCCGATAAAACCGGCAGCGCTTCCATATAGAATGCCGATCAATACGAAAAAAAGCGGCGCAACGATCCCCATAAAAAGCGATACACGGGCTCCATACATAAGGCGTGAGAGCATGTCTCGTCCGAGGTAATCGGTTCCGAGCGGATGAAGTTTCACCAGTACTTCATCGCCTAGTTCCGGAGTAACATGAGGCCCTACTAGCCCATCGGTTATGGCTTGATCAATAGTTACAACTCTTATGGCATCAACCATCAGAGTTGTGTGGTCGGAAACTTCCCGTCCGAGTTCATCTGTCGCGACTATGGAATACCAAAATCTTGTCGGGCTAAGATTAAGTAAATCTTCATAACTAATTCTACGGACATCATAGATTTCCCCGATTGGTAGGCCAAGGGCGCCGTCTGGTTCGGGGTCGTAAAGGTTGCGATATACGCGATATCCAGTTGCACCAGGTACCGGATCCCACTCTAAGCGGACTGACTGCGTAGTTGCGGTCTGTGCAAGTCTAATTTTTGCTGTGGCACCTATAGGTTGCTCTGACACAGGCGCCGGTTCAGCAGTGATGCCGACCCAAGGCACATATGGAGCTACTATTTTTGCTTGTCGGTTTGCGCCAGGTGGCGTGCTCAACTGATCTAGATCTTGTGTTGCAGGGTCAATAGTCCACATCCAAGGGCCAGCAATCGTAAATACAAGCAGACCGACTACGATAAAAAGCGATATCAGTGCTCGCCGGTTTTTTTTCAACCGTAACCAAGCATCTCGCCAATATGAAAGTGAAGGCCTAGATATGCTTTGTACCTCACGTTCAACGGTGACAGGCGTGAAATCCGCTGCTGTTAGACTTAGTTCGCTCATGATTATTCTAGGCGCACGCGTGGGTCAACAAGCCCATATACCAGGTCAACAGCGATAACCATGAACACAAGGAAAGCACCATAAAAAACGGTGGTGCCCATAATCACTGTGTAATCAAGTTGTTGCACTGCTTGTACAAAAAACCGACCAAGTCCGGGGATTGCAAATACCAGTTCAACTACAAAACCGCCGGTCGTTATAGCCGCGATAGCGGGGCCGAGTATTGTTATGACTGGCAGAATCGCATTGCGTAGCTGATGTTTCATGAAGACACGGGTTGGAGGCAGACCTTTGGAATAAGCAGTACGTACAAAGTCAGCGTTAATAATCTCTAGCATTGAGGAACGCATAAGTCGTGTTAAAAAGGCCATGGTGCCTAGGCCCAGCACAAGCGATGGTACTAGCATATGCAGTACCGTGCCCCAGCCAGCAACTGGCAGTATAGAAAAGCCGATAAAGCCATTTAAACTGACTAATGCAAGCTGCCCGAGAGCGGCTATAACGAAGCTGGGCACAGATATGCCAAGGATCACTAGGAACATTATTATTACGTCAGGTAGGCGATTCCGGTACAAAGCGGTGAGGGCCCCCCATAACACGCCGCCGATACCAGCAAAGACGATTGCAAGAATGCCAAGTGTGGCCGATACTGGAAAATGTTCGCGGATAATATCGTTGACACTGCGATTTTGTTGCGTGAACGATATACCAAAGTCACCCCTAGCCATATTACTCATGTAAATTAGATATTGCTCGAATACAGGCCTATCTAGGCCATAGCGCTCCTCAAGATTTCTACGAATTTCCTCGTTAACTCCTCGCTCATTTATTAGCGGGTCTCCAGGCACGGAATGCATTGCGACAAAGGTTGCTGTAGCAATAAACCAGATGGTTATCACGCCCTGGAACAGTCGTTTAAGCGTATAAGAGTACATATAAATCAGTATTTACGGATCTGTTGAGATAAAAGCATTGGTGTAGTCGGGATCCGGTCCCACTGCTCGTCGAACAACGCCCTGAAGTCGTCGATCCGTTATGTATACTCGGCCACGTTCGTAGTTTGGAATTAATGCCACTTCCTCAATAAGAATTTCTTGTTGTCGTGCAAACGCTTCCATGCGAATTTGAGGATTAAGTGAAGATTGAGCTAAACGAACTGATTCGTCGTATTCCTTATTGTTAAATCTGCCGTTATTGTTTGGGTTCCAGGAGGCAAAGAGCTCACCAAAAGTTAAAGGGTCAGCAAAGTCTGGTCCCCATCCATAAACGGCAAGGTCAAAGTCTTGGCCTTGCATTTTTGCTAGACGTTGCTTAAAAATTTGGCGATCAATGCGAATATCTATCCCGAGTTGTGTTCCATATAGGCTTTGGAAATATTCGGCTTGTTTTGCGGCACCCGGCGAATCATCAACCAGGAGCGCTATAGAAGGAGGCTCGTCTAGACCAAGCTCTCCCATAGCGAGTTGCAGGTGCTCACGTGCGGCCTCCGCATCCAGCGTTATTCGAGGCGCTGGATGCTCTTGACGAAAGAAAGTGTTTACTCCCTGTAGCCAAACTGGGAAAAGCGACTCCCCTGGAAGATTTCCCGGAAGTTTTATTACCCGATTTACAAGTTCACCTGGATCAGTGACGAGTTGAAGCGCTTTGCGTAAGTGCCAATTGGATGTGACCCGGTCAGGAGAGAAATTGAAAGCGAGGAACCAGACACTGCCATCTCCAAAGCGCTTCAATTGCCATCGTTGTTGTAGAACCTCGTCAAGTTGTTCAGCGCCGAGACTGTCTACAACAGCAACTTTGCCGTCTTTAAAGAGGTTCAAAGCAGAAGTCGCATCTGTTGTGAAATAAGGCATGTCTATAACATTGAGACGGATTCGGTCGCGGTCCCAGTAATCTAGATTTTTTTCCAGGCGCACATGGGCGCCATGAACCCACAGGGTCATTTCAAAGGGACCGTTGTAAAGAAGGTCGTCTGCATCAGCACCGTAGCGTCCTTCTCGGCTATGGTAGAAGTCTTCCCGGATTGGGTGGTAGGTTGAAAAGGCAACGAGCTCCTCAAAATAAGCTAAAGGCTGTTCAAACTCTACCTCTAGTATTTGATCGTTGACGGCACGCACCCCTAAAGACTCAACCGGGAGGCGGCCAGAGTTTATAGGTTCGCCGTTTTTAACTGGATAGAGAATGAATGCATATTCAGATGCGGTCTCAGGCGCAATAGCTGTACGCCATGCGAAGACAAAATCATGCGCTGTTACTGGAATGCCATCGCTCCAGCGAGCATCCGATCGCAACCAAAACGTCGCTCCGTCCCTGCGAATTTCCCAGCGTTCTGCGACTCCCGGAGCAAGTTGGTTATTTTCGTCAAACCGCAGTAGACCCTCCATAACATGACCTAGGATACTGATGCTGACGGAGTCAGTTGCTCGAGTGCTGTCTAGCTGTGGTGGCTCAGTCCGCAGCAGTAAGGTAACCGTTCCGGATTCCGCATCAATGGCATCAAGCGTGGCTGTGCGGTTACCTGTAAGTGCGGAAGCCCAGTATAAAAGACTCATTAACGCCGCAAAACCAATAATCGCTACCAGGCCGAGCCAGATTAGCTGAACACTCGCAGTGCGCGTTAGGACGTTGCTGGCGCGAGACTTTAAGTCATTCATCCAAATCCCTTTCCTAAGTGCTTTGCGGTGTATAGCAGGGTATCGTCGCCTACGCTAGCTATTAGCGTGATAACTATAAGCACGTTTATGATCGACCCAAGATTTTTGCGGACCAAGCCCTTTGACATCTTATACTCGCATCATGCGGAAGCACATCATAAAACAGCTAGCAGGTGTTGACTTTGTCTACAGCAGTAAGGCTATAAATTCCTTGACAGAATTCCTTGGGTTACTGACTAAGTGGAATGAGGTTCATAACTTGACTGCTATCACCAAGCCTGAAGATATGATTAAGCGGCACTTAATAGAAAGTCTTGCTTTGAGTAAATTCCTGAAGGGTGATCGAATAGTAGATGTTGGAAGTGGGGGGGGCTTGCCAGGCATTCCTTTGGCAATTACTGAATCGAATCGACAATTCACGTTAGTTGAGAGCCGTAGCAAGAAAGTTAGCTTTTTAAGACACGTTAGTGGCGTGCTTGACTTGAAAAATGTGACTGTAGAGCATGCTCGAATTGAAGAGCTACCTGCTTCTTTGCCTTTTGATACAGTGCTTGCTCGTGCCGTAGCCCCGCTTCCAGATCTGCTCAAGCTCACGGGGCATCTTTTTTCCCCAGAGACAACATTACTAGCGCTGACAGGGGAGAGCTTTGCAGGAGATTCTGCATCATTTGAAGGGGGATACCGGGCACGCCGAGTTGTAGGACCGCTCGCAGACTTGTTTAGTGGGAGTCTTGTGGTAGTAGAAAAAGATTAAGAACTTAAGGGTTTATGACCAAGAAAATTGCAATAGCTAATCAGAAAGGGGGCGTGGGAAAGACGACTACATGCGTCAATCTTGCTGCCTCTTTAGCAGCAACGAAACGACGAGTTTTGATGATTGATATGGATCCCCAGGGAAATGGAACCATGGGGTGCGGGATTGACAAATCTGAACTCAAACAAAGCTTCTGTGATGTTCTGCTGGAGGGTTTGGAGGCGGAAGTGGCAATCCTTCCTGCTGCAATAGGAGGTTTTGACGTTTTGCCCAGTAACCAGACCCTTACCTTTGCTGAGGTTGAGCTTCTAGGGCAGGTTCAGCGAGAGTACCGGCTTAAAAATGCATTAAAACCGATTCTTTCAAAATACGATTATATATTGGTTGATTGCCCGCCTGCGCTCAATATACTGACCGTGAATGCGTTGGTAGCCACGGATGCTGTGCTGATCCCGATGCAGTGTGAGTACTATGCGCTGGAAGGATTGACGGCTTTGCTTGAGACAGTGGAGCAGATTCGACTGAAGGCCAATCCTAGACAGAAGCTTTACGGGATACTGCGCACGATGTTTGATCCAAGAAACAATCTAGCCAATGAGGTTTCGAGTCAGTTACTGGATCATTTTGGAGAGCTGGTATTTCGTACGGTGATCCCAAGAAATATCCGTTTAGCTGAAGCGCCAAGTTTCGGTAAGCCAGCCATGTATTATGATAAACGCTCTCGTGGGGCACTCGCTTATCTGGCTTTAGCGGGAGAAATTAATCGACGAGATATATCGGGTGGTTCTTAATAAGCGTATATCATTCTGTATGCGCTACAATCACCTTGCGACCTTTCTTTACTTCAGCGACTAGGACACGATGGCTAAACGGAGAAGCCTCGGGCGTGGCCTAGAGGCATTATTAAGCACTGAACCCGAATCTACAGGTCTTGCTCCACAAGGCTCACTTCGGGAGATTTCTATTGACCTTCTAGAGCGGGGTCGGTACCAGCCTCGCGTAGATATGCGAGAGGAATCTTTGGCCGAATTAGCGGAGTCATTACGTTCCCAGGGTCTCATTCAGCCCATCGTCGTTCGACCATTAGGAGGTGAACAATCTCAAGTGGGAGACCAACGCTATGAAATAATAGCTGGGGAGAGACGCTGGCGGGCCGCTCAGTTGGCTGGCTTACATGTAATTCCGGCGTTAGTCAGGGATCTGTCGGACCATCAGGCTGTAGCAGTTGCGCTCATCGAAAACATACAGCGTGAGGATCTTAATCCGCTGGAGGAGGCGTTAGCGTTACGTCGTTTGGTTAATGAATTTGATATGACTCATGGTGAGGCGGCAGGCACGGTAGGGCGCTCCCGAGCCTCGGTGAGCAATCTTTTGCGTTTGCTGGAGCTTCCCGATCCCGTAAAAGATCTTCTCGTACAGCGAGCCTTGGGGATGGGGCATGCTCGTGCATTATTAGCGCTTGTTTCGCCTCAGGGCCAAATGACATTGGCACGACGAATCGTTAAGGAAGGCTGGAGCGTAAGGCAGACTGAGCGCGCAGTTCGGCAGTTTGCGAAGGTGCCCACTGAAAACAGTGGAGAAAAAACAGGTCGTTTAAAGGATCCGGACGTTCAGCGATTAGAAGTGGATTTAGGGGAAAAATTGGGAGCAAGCGTGCAAATACAGCATGGTCCTTCAGGTGGTCGATTGACTATTCGTTACCATAGTTTAGAGGAATTAGAAGGAATCATTGATCATCTAACGCGCCGACCTTGATCAGGCAGAAACAAGAACTTAGAATGCGCCGCTTATTAGGTAGATTTAGTCCCTAAGCAAACAATGCTAGTAAGTGATTTTTTGTTTGTTGGATGTTAGTTGAAGAGTTGACTCACGAGTTGACGAATGTTTTTGCTGGCGCCTTCTGAACATGGTGGCTAAGATTTTAGTGAGAGAGCTTGAAGAGCCGTTTGACCTTAAAGGGCTGCACTTAAAGGCGCGCCGTGCGGCCCTGAGTATTGTCGTCGTTCAGTTTGGAGCAACGCTGTTGATATCAGCAGTTGGATTTTTGATGGGTGGCCCCCGAACGGCGATTTCTGCTCTTATGGGCGGAGGAATCGGGACGCTGGGGAGCCTCTGTATGGTTGTTAGTATATTCCGACTAGGCGAAGACGTTGAGCCTGAAACGATCCTTAAGCGGGTCTATCGAGGGGAGTTCCTCAAGCTCGCGCTGACTGTAGTTCTTTTCGGATTGGTATTGAAGAGCATTGAGGTTTCGTTTGGAGCGATGCTGGGGTGTTTTGCGGTAACACTGCTTGTTTATTGGGCGGCGCTCTTAAGATCGCCGATTTGACTTGGGATGACTAAAGGCTAGACATGGAAGATGCCCACGACGTCAATGAGGGTCCAACCCCAGCTGCCGAGTATATTCGTCATCATTTGACGAACCTGTCCAATGAGAGTGCGCATCATCTTGAACAGGGGTCGCTTGGTTTTTGGAACTTAAACTGGGACAGCATGTCCTATTCTGTGATTCTTGGCATTGTATTTGCGGGGAGCTTTTATTTAGCGGCTAGAAAAGCGACTTCGGCTGTGCCAGGCGCCTGGCAGAATTTTGTAGAACTGATCGTGGATTTTGTTGACACACAGGTTAAAGATAGCTTTCACGGCTCAAGCAAGCTGATAGCGCCGCTGGCGCTGACTGTCTTTTGCTGGATATTCCTAATGAACTTCATGGATCTTGTGCCCGTAGATCTTCTTCCACGATTGGGGGAAACAGTCGGCATTGAATACATGAAAATTGTCCCAACCACCGATCCAAATATCACACTCGGAATGTCTATTAGTGTTTTTTTTCTGATGATTTTCTATAGCATTAAGATCAAGGGGGTCGGTGGTTTTGCGAAAGAGATGTTTTTGCATCCTTTTGGCAAATGGATGATGCCGTTCAATTTTCTTTTGAAGGTTGTTGAGGAGTTAGCAAAGCCGATATCTCTCGCGCTTCGGCTATTCGGAAATCTTTATGCTGGCGAACTAATTTTCCTTCTGATCGCTGTATTTACATTATCTGCAGGCGCATACTCTTTGGGAGAGAATCTCACGTCGCTAGGAACCATTACATTGTTCATCATCCAGGTCATTCTTGGGCTTGCCTGGGCGATTTTTCACATAATGATCATTACTCTGCAGGCATTCATATTTATGATGTTGACGATTGTCTATCTGAGTATGGCCCACGAGAAACATTAACTTAGAATGATTGAAGGTCTTACGGCCTTTCTGGATTTAGGAGAGGAGAATCATGGAAATAGCATTAGTACAAGCAGGAACAGCCGTTGCGGTGGCCATTCTTATAGGCATGGGCGCACTGGGAACGGCTATAGGTTTTGGCTTGCTGGGTGGGCGATTTTTGGAAGGCGCAGCAAGGCAACCCGAACTCGTGCCGATGTTGCAGATCAAGATGTTTATCGTGGCAGGCTTGCTGGATGCGGTAACTATGATTGGCGTCGGCATAGCGTTATTTTTTACGTTTGCCAACCCGTTTCTTGGACCTTTAGGCGGCTGAGCCGTCTTTTTTCTGGAGGCAGATTTTGAGTATTAACGTCACGCTTTTCGCGCAGATGTTGGTCTTCGGCCTTTTGGTCTGGTTCACCATGTCGTTTGTCTGGCCATTGATCAGAGAGGCGATGGAAGAACGGGCGCTGACTATTGCGGATGGCCTTGCTGCAGCAGAGAAGGGTCAGGACGACCTGAAACAGGCTGGAGCAGAGGCTGCAAAAATTATTGATGAGGCGCGCGACCAGGCACGCGATATTCTCAGCAAAGCAAGCTCTCGCGGTAACGGTATCGTGGAAGAGGCTCGGTCTGAGGGAGAGGTTGAGAAACGCAAACGATTAGATAGCGCAAAGTCAGAGCTTGAAGTGGAAATTAACCGTGCCCGTGATGAGCTTCGGCAGCAGGTTGCAACCATAGTGGTTGCTGGTGCGGAAAAAATCATTTCACGAGAAATAGATGAAACTGATCATCGCGATCTTCTCGACCGTCTTGCAGCAAGCTTGTAGGGAAAACAATGGCTGATATCAGCACACTTGCACGCCCTTACGCTCGAGCCATATTTGAGCTGGCTAGTGCCGATGAAGAGCTCTCGGTTTGGTCAGCGGCGTTGATGACGGCTGCTGAAATCATGGGCAATAGTGATGCGAGAGAGTTTTTATCTAGGCGAGATCTAGATGGTGATGAGCGTGCTCGCTTTCTTCAGGGCATCTGTGTGGAATCGGGCAAAGCAGAAGTGTTTTCCTCCGGGCGTGGTGAAAACCTGCTTCGGTTGCTTGCGGAGAACGAACGTCTGGTGGTGATACCAGAGATTGCTGCTCAGTTTGAGAAGCTCAAGGCCTGGGCAGAGAATACGGTGAAAGTGCAACTCGTTACCGCCAGGGGTGTGGACGGGTCAGTGGTAGAGCAGATAAAGACCAACTTAGAGCATAAGTTGGGTAGGACAGTTGAACTTGAACTTAAAGAGGACTCGACACTTATCGGTGGAGCGGTCATTTACGCCGAAGGTCGGGTTATCGATGGATCTGTGAAAAGTCGGTTGAGTGAGCTGGCGGACACGCTCGCTTTGTAAGGGGAATGTAGATGGGACTTAAAGCATCAGAAATTAGCGATCTGATTAAGCAGCGAATTGAAAATTTTGATACTAAATCAGAAGCGCGGGACGTTGGAACAGTCATTGCGTTGATGGACGGCATCGTTCGCATACACGGACTGGCAGACGTTCAGTATGGTGAGATGATCGAGTTTCCGGGAGGAAGCTTTGGACTTGCGCTTAACCTTGAACAGGATTCTGTTGGCGCCGTAATCCTTGGTGAATACAAGCATATTTCCGAAGGCGATAGCGTGAAGACAACCGGAAGAATTCTTGAGGTTCCAGTTGGCGAAGGACTGCTTGGAAGAGTGGTTAATTCATTGGGGGCACCAATTGATGGCAAAGGTCCTATTAATGCGGCTTCGACATCGCCGATAGAAAAAGTTGCCCCTGGCGTTATTGACCGACAGTCTGTTAATCAGCCAGTACAGACTGGTTTGAAGTCAATTGATTCGATGATTCCTGTCGGCCGTGGGCAGCGAGAGCTTATTATCGGTGATCGTCAAACAGGAAAGAGCGCCGTCGCAATTGATGCAATCATCAATCAAAAGGGCAGCGGCATTAAATGTATTTATGTTGCCATTGGTCAGAAGAACTCAACGGTAGCTAATGTTATCGGTCGTCTCGAGCAAGAAGGCGCCATGGAGCACACTATAGTGGTGTCGGCTTCCGCCGCCGAATCAGCTGCTATGCAGTACATAGCACCATATGCGGGCTGCGCCATGGGCGAATACTTTCGTGACCGTGGTGAGGATGCGCTGATTATTTATGATGATCTTACAAAACAGGCCTGGGCATACCGGCAGGTATCCCTGCTGCTAAGGAGACCTCCTGGTCGTGAGGCTTATCCTGGCGACGTTTTTTACCTTCATTCAAGACTCCTGGAGCGGGCTGCCCGAGTGACAGCCAGTTATGTGGAAGAAGCTACAAATGGTGAAATAAAGGGAAAAACTGGTTCGTTAACAGCCTTGCCTATCATTGAGACTCAGGCAGGCGATGTTTCTGCGTTTGTGCCCACGAATGTTATTTCTATTACAGACGGGCAGATTTTCTTAGAAACAGATTTATTCAATGCCGGCATCAGGCCAGCCATAAACGCTGGATTGTCAGTCTCCCGGGTTGGTGGCGCAGCCCAGACTCAGATAATTAAAAAACTTGGTGGCGGTATTCGTCTTGCGCTCGCCCAATATCGTGAATTAGCAGCTTTTTCACAGTTTGCTTCGGACCTCGATGAGGCTACACGCCGACAATTGGAGCGTGGCCAGCGAGTTACTGAGCTGATGAAACAGCCGCAATACTCTCCGTTGTCAGTAGCCGATATGGCAATCTCGCTATATGCGGCTAATGAAGGCTACCTTGACGATGTGAACGTTGAAAGTGTCGTACCGTTTGAAGAAGCGCTGCACGCTTATGCACAGTCCAATGCATCTGAGCTGATAGAAAAAATTAATACTACTGGTGATTATGACGAAGATATTCAGGCAAGCCTCAAAGAGCTTCTTGATGAATTTAAAGTCTCTGGAACTTACTAAAGTAGGCTTCAAAACTGAACCACTAAGACAAGGCAAGGATAGATGGCAGTCGGCAAAGAAATCCGCACTAAGATCAATAGCGTAAAAAACACGCAGAAGATCACGAGCGCTATGCAGATGGTGGCGGCTTCCAAGCTGAGGAAGTCGCAAGACCGTATGACCGCTGCCAGACCGTATGCGGAAGGTATTCGCCGGGTGATTGGACATTTATCGCAGGCTAGCCCTGATTTTCATAATCCCTATCTTGAAGAGCGTGATATCAAGCGTGTGGGTTACGTTATTGCCACCTCTGATAGGGGGTTGTGCGGCTCTTTAAATGTTAATGTTTTCCGTGCTCTCTTAAATGATATAAAGGGTTGGCAGGATAAGGGTATTGAGGTAGATCTCTGCATACTGGGCGCAAAAGGTGTGGCATTTTTTCGACGCCTAAAAATAAACATTGTTTCTGTGGCGACCCAGTTAGGTGACGTGCCTAAGATGGCCGATCTTATCGGGGCGATAACAGTTATGACTGACGCTTATAAGTCTGAGACGATAGATAGGTTGTTTCTGGTGCACAATGTATTTGTTAACACGATGAGTCAGACGCCAAAGATTGTAACTTTACTTCCAGTGGAGTCGGTTGATTCTCAAAAACTGCAACAGCATTGGGACTATATTTATGAGCCTGATGCAGAAGAGTTACTGACGGATGTGCTTGAGCGTTATGTGGAGGCTCAGATCTACAGAGCAGTAGTTGAGAATATTGCCTGTGAGATGGCATCTAAGATGGTTGCAATGAAAGCAGCGACAGATAATGCGGATAAGTTTATTGATCAGTTGCAGGTTGCCTATAATAAGGCTCGCCAGGGCGCGATCACCCAGGAAATTTCGGAAATTGTTGGCGGCGCAGCCGCCGTCTAAAACAGGAAGGTTAAGAAGACATGAGTACGGGTACGATTGTTCAAGTCATCGGCGCTGTTATAGACGTCGAGTTTCCAAGAGATGCCATACCGAAGATTTATGATGCACTTAAGTTAGATGAGCCGAACCTCACACTTGAAGTGCAGCAGCAACTCGGCGATGGCGTCGTGCGCACTATTGCGATGGGAGCAAGTGAAGGAGTAAAGCGTGGTCTGCCGGTCACGAACACCGGGCAGCCTATTACGGTGCCGGTTGGTGAGAAGACCCTCGGGCGGATCATGGATGTGCTCGGAAATCCCATTGATAAAGAGGGTGAAATTGGCGAGGAGATTCGCCTTCCCATTCACCGAAATCCACCCTCCTTTGAGGAACAGGCAACGTCAACTGAGTTGTTCGAGACGGGCATAAAAGTCATTGATTTAATTATGCCAATTGCTAAGGGCGGAAAAATTGGTTTGTTTGGTGGTGCAGGTGTTGGCAAGACCGTAACGCTAATGGAGCTAATTAATAACATTGCAAAAGAACATGGCGGTTATTCTGTATTTGCAGGCGTTGGTGAGCGTACCCGAGAGGGAAATGATTTCTATCATGAGATGAAAGATTCTAAGGTTCTCGACAAGGTTTCTTTGGTCTACGGTCAGATGAATGAGCCACCTGGAAACCGTCTTCGAGTGGCACTGACTGGTCTGACGATTGCTGAAGCATTTCGGGATGAGGGTCGGGACGTCCTCATGTTTATTGATAATATTTATCGGTACACGTTGGCTGGAACAGAAGTATCAGCGTTGCTAGGACGTATGCCTTCAGCCGTGGGTTATCAGCCGACGTTGGCTGAAGAGATGGGTGTTTTGCAAGAGCGTATTACCTCCACTAGCACAGGTTCTATTACCTCTTTTCAGGCCGTTTATGTTCCGGCAGATGATTTGACTGACCCATCTCCAGCCACCACATTTGCTCATCTAGATGCGACGCTAGTTTTGTCTCGGCAGATTGCGGAGTTAGGCATCTATCCGGCGGTAGATCCGTTAGATTCGACGAGCCGGTTACTTGATCCTAATGTTGTTGGTGAGGAACACTACCAGACTGCTCGAGCAGTACAGGCGGTCTTACAGCGTTACAAGGAGCTACAAGACATTATCGCCATTCTAGGTATGGACGAATTATCAGAAAATGACAAACTGTCAGTCCAGCGTGCTAGAAAGATACAACGGTTCTTATCGCAGCCATTCGCCGTTGCCGAAACGTTTACTGGGACGCCTGGAAAGTATGTTCCGCTGAAGGAAACTATTAGTAGCTTTAAAGCTATTGTTGCGGGGGAATATGACCATCTGCCAGAACAGGCTTTCTATATGGTTGGTTCAATCGAAGAGGCTGAAGAGCAGGGTAAGGCCCTACAATAAGTCTTTGGGAAGCCAGCCATGACCAGCATTCAAATAGATATTGTCAGCGCTGAAGGGGAGATCTTTTCAGGGGAAGCCTCAATGGTTTTCGCCCCTGGACAGTTGGGAGAAATAGGAATAGCTCCCCGTCATGCGCCGCTGCTGACTAAACTCAAACCCGGTGAAGTCCGCGTGCAGTCGGTGGATGGAAAGGAGCAATTTTTCTTTGTCACAGGCGGTATTCTTGAGGTTCAACCAACACAGGTTACTGTTTTAGCAGACAGCGCCTTGCGCGCGGAAGATCTTGACGAGGATGCGGCCCTTGCTGCCCGGGAACGTGCTCGTGAAGCCCTTGAAGGTCGCCATGGTGAGATCGATATTGAACAGGCACAAAGAGATTTAGCCGAGGCTGAGGCTCGTTACCGAGCAGCCGAGAATCTTAAAGGTCGACGTTAAAACCCTGTCAGTCTCATAAGCACGTTATCATTCCCACCAGTTGAGAATAGATCGGAGGACGCCCTATCGTGTCTTTAACGACCGTAATTTTGGCTGCTGGTCAGGGTAAGCGAATGAATTCTGACCTGCCAAAGGTGTTGCAACTGCTTGCAGGTCGAAGCATCTTGTCCCATGTGCTTGCTACCGCTAACGCGCTCGGACCGCAATCTGTAAATATTGTTTATGGATATGGCGGCGACTTGGTGCGGAAAGAATTTGAAGGATCAGGAGTAGACTGGACGCTTCAGGCTGAGCAACTCGGTACCGGGCATGCTCTAAAACAGGCGCTTCCTAGTATTCCTAAAGATCACCAGGTCCTTATACTTTTCGGAGATGTGCCGCTAATAACAGAGGCGAGCCTGAAAAAACTGCTTAAGGAAGCTAGAGGCGGCGGAATTGCGTTATTAACAGCTGAGCTGAGCGATCCTGAAGGCTATGGCAGAGTCTTGCGCAACGGGAAAAATGAGATCATCGCAATCGTTGAAGAAAAGGATGCGACTTCTGAGCAGAGATTAATTAAAGAAATAAATACTGGCCTTATGGTGGTTCCTGGAGAGGCTATTCACGGTTGGATAAAAGAATTAAGTGCTGATAACCAGCAGGGCGAATTCTATTTAACCGATGTGATTTCAATAGCCTCGGCAGAAGGATTGCCTGTGGTTGGCGTGCTTATTGAGCAAATAGAAGAGATTGTAGGAATCAACGATCGTGTTCAGCTTGCCGAAGCAGAGAGAATTCTGCAAAGACGTCAGGCACGAGAAGTGATGGTTCAGGGCGCTACGCTGGCAGATCCGAAGCGCTTTGATCTTCGTGGTTCTTTAAAAGTTGGTCGAGATGTTTTCATTGATGTAAATGCTGTGTTTGCAGGTGATGTCGAGCTAGGCAATCGCGTAAGCATAGGCCCCAATGCCGTTATCTCAAACAGTGTTTTGGGAGATGATTGCATCGTACGAGAGCACTGTGTCATGGACGGGGTTATAACTGGCACAGAATGTGAGATTGGACCCTTTGCGCGACTGCGGCCAGGCACAGAGCTCGATAAGCAAGTGAAAGTTGGTAACTTTGTTGAGGTTAAGGCCAGTACTGTTGGTGCCGGCAGTAAGATGAATCATCTTAGTTATGTTGGGGATAGTCAGGTAGGCGAGAATGTTAATATTGGCGCGGGAACGATAACTTGTAATTACGATGGAACCTCGAAACATCGAACGACTATCGGCAATAGGGTTTTTATAGGATCAGGCGCTATGTTGGTTGCACCTTTAGAGATCGCCGATGGCGCTACTATTGCTGCGGGCTCAACTATTACCAAAAATGTTCCTGAAGAGATGCTGGCCGTCGCGCGTAGCAGGCAGTCTGTTATTAAGGGTTGGAAAAGACCAAAAAAGCCTTCTCGCTGAAGTATGGCTGACCCCATTCTCTAGCTACTTTAGTTACGATTGTATTAGTCATGTATTTTGAGGGGTAAGGCCTGGTGTGTGGAATTGTCGGTGCTGTATCTAAGCGTGATGTGCTGCCGATCCTGTTGGAGGGGCTACGTCGCCTGGAATACCGTGGATATGATTCCTCTGGGCTAGCTGTTATCCAGAATGAAAAGCTTGAGTGCGTTAGACGTTTAGGTAAGGTCAAGGGATTACAAGATGCTCTTGCTAAAAAACCCCTCAATAGTGAGATAGGTATTGCGCATACGCGTTGGGCTACGCATGGCACGCCGAGTGAGAGTAATGCTCACCCCCACGTTTCTGGTAATGAGATTGCCGTGGTGCACAATGGAATCATTGAAAACCATGCGCAGTTACGTAGGGAGCTCGAGGCTGCCGGGTTTGTATTTTCCTCAGAGACAGACAGTGAGGTTATTGCCCACCGTGTGCGTTATCACTTATCTAGTACTGGTGATATGCACAAAGCAGTCAGTCAAACGCTCCAAGAGCTTAAGGGAGGTTATGCATCAATAATTGTAATGAATGTCCTTGAGCCTGACGTTCTATATATAGCTCGTTCTGGTACACCAGTCGTTATTGGAATTGGTGAGGGCGAGAATTTTGTGGCCTCTGATGTTGCTGCATTGTTGCCAGAGACAAAACGATTCCAGTTTTTGGAAGAAGGTGACATAGCTGTCTTACGATATGACTCGGTGAAAATATACAACTCAGAGGGACAAGCAGCAGAAAGGCCTGTTCGACAGAGCGAACATACTGCCAGTGCTAGCAACCGCGGGCGCTATAAACACTACATGGCAAAAGAAATCCATGAACAACCAGCTGCATTGATGCAAACACTTGTTGATCGCATCAGTGGTGGCACTATTTCTGATGACATATTTGGAGAGAATGCTAAAGAAATCTTTAACAAAGTGGCAGGCATGCATATAGTCGCTTGCGGTACGAGTTACCATGCTGGACTGGTCGCTAGAAGTCAGTTTGAAGAGCTTGCTCGGTTGCCATGCGTCGTGGATATAGCGAGCGAGTATCGTTACCGTAAACCAGTTGTGCCAAAAAACACGCTCTTCGTGTCTATTTCTCAGTCGGGAGAGACAGCCGATACGCTTGCTGCTCTGCGGTCGGCAAAAAAACTTGGTTACCTTGCAACATTAGCAATCTGCAATGTGTCCGAGAGTTCTTTAACTCGAGAATCCGACCTGGTTTTGATGACTCGAGCTGGACAGGAAATAGGTGTTGCTTCAACCAAGGCTTTTACCACCCAGCTCGCAGTGTTACTTATGCTTACAATTGTAGTGGCGAGGCATCAGGGACTAGATCCGCATAAAGAGCATGAGTTAGTCTCACAACTTGCCGAAATACCTGGGTTGGTTGAGCAAAGCTTGCTGCTGGACGGTGCTATAGAGGATCTTGCTAAAGATTTCGCTAATAAACATCATGCGTTATTTCTTGGTCGTGGTGCGCTCAATCCAATTGCTATGGAAGGTGCTCTAAAGCTCAAGGAAGTTTCCTATATTCATGCTGAAGCCTATGCAGCGGGGGAATTAAAACACGGACCTTTAGCTTTGGTAGATGACGATATGCCTGTGGTGGCTGTAGCACCAAATAATGAGCTTTTGGAGAAGCTTAAGTCTAATTTAGCGGAGGTTAGAGCCAGGGGTGGAAAGCTTTACGTCTTTGCAGATCCATCCGTTGATTTAGGAGATGAGGATGGCGTCCATGTACTTCGAATGCCGGCTCATGTGCAGTCAATTCAGGAGCCTTTACTTTATACAGTGCCGTTACAGTTACTTGCCTACCATGCGGCTTTATTGAAAGGGACTGACGTAGATCAGCCTCGCAATTTGGCTAAATCTGTTACTGTGGAATAGATTAGGGTGTTACCTCAAGTCTACTTAATAGGGGATATTTTATGGCTAAAGGTTTAGACAAAAAAAAGAACGTAAAGAAAAAGGGTAAAACACTTAAAGAAAAGAGGGCAGCAAAAAAAGAGAAGAAATGATTTTTCCTCTGAGAAGCTATGTATTAACTGCTGGAAAAAATCTTATTTGAATTTATGTCTGGAGTTTGGGGTTGATGCTATAAATCGAGGCATGCCTTAATCATTAGCATGCAGAGATCCTACGAAAAATTACCCACAGACCTTCCTGTACCTGTTGATGATGGTGCTTGTGATCATCTTATAGGGTTAAAATTTCCCAATACAATTTTAAAATCTACAATTAGTAGTGATGTGAATTTGTCAAAAATTGATGGCACAGTAGTAGTTTATTGTTACCCAATGACTGGAAAGCCAGGTGTTCCACTTCCCGGCGGCTGGGATGAGATACCTGGTGCAAGAGGCTGCACGCCACAGAGTTGTTCCTTTAGAGACTGCCATGCCGAACTATTTTCACTTGGTGCTAAAGTTTATGGAATAAGCATGCAGACAGCTGAATACCAGAAAGAAATGGCAGAGCGTCTTCACCTTCCTTTTCCGGTATTAAGTGATAGCGATATGAGATTTTGTGAAGCATTAAATATCCCTACGTTCATTGTGAATAAAACAGTGCTAATGAAGCGTGTAACTATGATTGCTTTTAATGGTTTGATTGAAATGGTCCACTATCCGGTGTTTCCAAGCAATTCTGATGCAAGTTGGATTATTCAGTACCTACATTCACTAAGGAAATAACGATTAACTCTATATTCCAAACGAAGCAGTGAAGATGGAATGAAAGTTTAATATTTAATAATTACAGGTAAAAGGAAATTTTTAAATAAGCCTCTTTGCGAAGAGGCTGCTTACAACCTCAATCACCGTGGAGCGATACTGTCCGTTTTAGCTACTAGTGCACGGGCCTTGTTGCCGATGTGCAGATGTGTGTATAAGAAATTTACAACTGGCTTCATAGAATAAGTTTCCCAGCGTATAAGTTTAAACCCAGTTTTTTCTAGTAGAAATTGAAAGGAAGCTCGGCAGAATTCGTTACAGTGCCCTGGCAGATAGTCTTCGGAAAACTGTTTTTGATGGATACCGATATTAGCAAGCACACGTTTCAGTCTTATATCTAAAGCTTCTATGTTAGGCATTTCGAATAGAGCGTAGCCATTGGGTTTTAATCTAAAGTTAATTTTTTGCAGTGCTAGGATAGGATCCACTAAGTGTTCCAGTACGTGGCGTAATGCTACCAGGTCATACTCATTTGGCTTCGCATCAACAGTTAAGAAATTCCCAATAGTGACGGGTACATCTAGCATATCAACAGCAGTTTTTGCGGCTTCATGTGATAACTCAAGTCCGCAAGCATTCCAGCCAGACTTCTGGGCTAGATAAAGTAGTCTGCCGGTACCGCAACCAACGTCCAGGAATTTTCCTGGTTTAGGCACCCACTTGTTGATAAAACGCCAGGAAACGTCTTTGTCATGATTCTTCTTTGCCCTGTCGTTTGTCGGATCGGTTAAGTCAATATACTGCCTTTGATCAAGACCACCGCTTAAATCGTAGTTCACAAGCGTGCAATTTTGACAACGAAAATATTTAAACTTACCTCTTTGTCCTAGAGAATAGAGCGGTTGCAGATCAACATGCCCACAAAACCGACAGGCGAAGTCAATT